>Ga0182015_10000024_pt1 | contig 192923 bp, 164 predicted proteins | sample 712P3MmetaG_FD_120478 | JGI IMG/M metagenome (GOLD analysis project Ga0182015, IMG submission 120478) | Permafrost microbial communities from Stordalen Mire, Sweden - 712P3M metaG | ecosystem: Environmental > Terrestrial > Soil > Wetlands > Permafrost | place: Sweden: Stordalen | collected...
GATCGGCTTGCGCGCGACGACCAGGATGCTGCGGACTTCGTTGCGCGCGGCCACGGCCATGCCGGGCAAAATCTCAAGGCCGTCGATGCGTTGATATTCGATCGCCGGGATCACGCCGATGTCCACGCGGCCCGCGCGCAGGTCGTCGGCGCAGCGCGACGGCACGGCGAACGAGAGGTCGTAGCGGCCTTCGAGCGGGCCGTCGGTGAATCCCCAGACCAGCGGCGCGGTGTTCAGGAACTCGACGACGGAGACGCGAAGTTTGCTCATGGCAAAGTTAGTTTCGGTCCGCGAACTATATCATATCGGATGCGGGTGGCCCCACACGGCGGTGCGTGGGGAATTGCCGTGATGGCTGGACATCGCTCCATATTTCTGCAATCATGGAAATATGACGATTGGATCGAGCAGAAAGAACGCGGAGCGGGTGGCGCGGTATGCGGACATGTTTTCGGCGATGGGGACGGAACCGCGGCTGAGGATCATGCAGTTGTTGCTCTCGGCGCATCCGGAAGGGCTTGTGGCGGGGGAGATTCAGGACGAGCTGGAGATACCGGGCTCAACGCTGTCCCATCACCTCGACAAGCTGAAGCACGAAAACCTGGTGCTGGTGCGCCGCGAAGGCACTTTTCTGCATTACACCGCGAACACAGAAGCGCTGCAGGAAGTGCTGCAATTTCTCTACGCCGAATGCTGCACACGGAATAAAGCGGTCAGGCCGCAGGACGTGGTTCAGATTTGCAGGTAGGCGGAACGGCCTGCAGCAGCAGCGCCTCATCGAGGAATTTGCGATGCGGGGACATTACAACGTTTTGTTTTTGTGCACGGGGAATTCGGCGCGTTCGATCATGGCCGAGGCGATCATGAATCGCAAAGGCTGGCCGAACATCACGGCTTACAGCGCGGGAAGCCATGCGACGGGGCGCGTGCATCCGCAGGCGCTGCGGCAGCTGGAGATCGCGGGTCTGTCTACCGCGGGTGCGCGCAGCAAGAATTGGGATGAGTTCGCGAAGCCGGGCGCGCCGGAACTCCATTTTGTTTTCACCGTGTGCGACAACGCGGCCAAGGAAGTTTGCCCGATTTGGCCGGGGCAGCCGATGACGGCGCATTGGGGCGTCGCCGACCCCGCGGCGGCGACGGGAACACCCGAGCAGATCGAAAAGGCGTTCCGCGAGGCCTTCATGATTCTGGACCGCAGGATCAGCCTGTTTTTGTGTTTGCCGCTGGCCAGCCTGGACAATCTCGCCATAAAAAATGAGATCGATCGCATCGGGCACGAATGAAAGCGTCGCTCGCGCGTCGCGTAGCCGCCGAATTTTTCGGCACGGCATTCCTTGTGGCGGCGGTGGTCGGTTCCGGAATTATGGGGGAGCGGCTGGCGGGCGGGAATGTGGCGCTGGCGCTGCTTGCGAATACGATCGCCACGGGCGCCGCGCTGGTGGCGCTGATTTTCGCGTTCGGCGGGATTTCGGGGGCGCATTTGAATCCGGTGGTTACGGTGATGGACGCATTCGAGCGCGGGCTGCCGTGGAGGGAGACGCCTTATTACGCGGCGGGTCAGACGCTCGGCGGAATCAGCGGGGCAATCGTGGCGCATGCGATGTTTGGATTGCCGATGATTTCGCTATCGCATCATGCGCGAAGCGGGCCGAGGCAGGTGTTCAGCGAGTTTGTGGCGACGTTCGGGCTGATGTCGGTGATTTGGGGTTGTTCGAGGTTGCGATCGAGCGCGGTGCCCTTCGCCGTGGGCGCGTACATTACGGCGGCTTACTGGTTCACGGCGTCGACGTCGTTCGCGAATCCGGCGGTTACGATTGCGCGATGCCTGAGCGACACATTCGCCGGAATACGGCCGAGAGATGTCGCGCCGTTCGTCGCGGCTCAATTTCTCGGTGGCATCGCGGCGACGATTCTGTTCCGCTGGCTGGTGCCCGGGCTTCAGGCGCGAGCGAAAGAAGTTCTGCTGGCGCACGACGCCGGGCGGAAGTATTCGTAACGCGCGGCGATCTATGCGGGGGCTGGCGGCTGGGGCCAGAGCAGGTTGGAGAGCGGGGCGTAGCGCGCGGCGAAGAAATAGATCGAATATGCGGGAAAGAAGACGATGGCGGGGACGGAGATCAGGGCGGCTAGGAAGACGAGAATTGCGATAACGAGGCACGCGGCAATCACGACCAACGTGATGGTGAAGGCGTTCCACGTCAACCCGGCGGCTTTGCCGGCGAGCACGGCAACCACTCCGGCGCCGCCGACGGGGACCAGCAGGACGAGCAGGACGACGATCGTGATGATGCCGAAGACGATGCTGGCGGCGATGGTCAGGATGATTTTCATTCCGATGTAACCGGCGTAGCCGCCCTTTTCGGCCTTGAGCAATGCCCACAACCTGCGCCATCCCTCCATGGCGCCGATTTCTTCGAGCGCCATCTGCGGGACGACGAAGTCATTGGTCATTACCTGGATCGTCGCCAGCACAACGATCAGCACAAGGAAGACGAAGAACAATAGGATGCCGCCGAGAACGAGCGGCAGGATGTGCTGGCTTGGGTCGTGGAAGAGGCCGAGAGCCCAGGCAATCGCCACGGGAACGCCAACCACAATGACGATGGTCGCGAACGCAACGAGGCCGAACAGAAGCTGCCACCAGAAAAGACGGCGGCCGTGGCGACGCCGGCGCACCCATCCTTTGCGGACGTGGCATTCGCCGGCGACGACGCTATCGAAGAGGACGAAGCGCATGACGCTGTTGATGTAGATGAAGAGCGCGCCCAGTACGAGCCCAAGCACAACTACGGATGCGATCAAGGCGGCGAGCATCGCGGGGTGATTCATCAGCGGCGGAGGCAAGATCGTGCCAAGCGAGGCTGGCGATCCGCTCTGATGATTCGGAAACGGGGAACTGAGATTGCAGCCGCCGGAGCCCATCTCCCCGGCCAGCAATCCGACGAAGGCGAGGCGCGCCCATTGGCCGAAGCGGAATGGGTGGAAGAGCTGCTGCTTGGTGCGCTGGAAAGCGGGGCTTATGGATTCGGCGGCGGAGATTGGCACGCGCGCACCTCGAATTGGCTGATTGCTCGACGCTGAAACGTACGCCGAATACGGGAAGAGATCAATGACGCGGGCTGGGAGATTCTGGCGCCGGACAGCGCCAACGGCAGCTACGGTCAGGAAGTTTTGGTGCAAACTCCGGAACCTTCGGCGCTGGCGCTGGTGGGCACCGGGCTGTTCGCGTTGTTTTTCGTGAAGCGCCGCGAATGGTTGGCGGCCGGCGGCGTGGCGGAACGCGGCGACTCGTAACGCAATCGATGTGGACTGAGACTCAGGGTCCTGCGCCATTCGTAAGTCACTGCTGCGGGACCCGGCGGTCACCGAGACATTCCCCAACACATTCGCAATCACGGCGATGGAAACCGCGGAACCCAGCCATCTCTTCGCGGCCTTCCCATAGTACAGAGTTGACTTGACAGTTCCAGTAACACGCGAGTAGTGTCGCGGCCGTGGAACTGGATGCGTCCCTCTATTGGCTGGCGCTGGGGCTGACGCCGGGACTCGGCGCGCGGCTGACGGGGCGGCTGCTCGCGCGGTTCGCGACACCGGAAAATGTTTTTCGCGCGAGCTTGACGGAGCTGGAGGCGTGCCGGTTGCCGGCGCCGGTGGCACAGTCGATCCACGCGCAGCGCGCGCTTTCCGCGGCGGAAAAGGAACTGGCCGAGCTGCGGAAAATCGGCGCGCGGCTATTGAATTGGAATGAAGCGGAATATTCAAAGCTGCTGCGTTCGATTTACGATCCGCCGCCGCTGCTTTATTTGCGCGGCGATCCGGGCGTGCTGGACCGGCACACGATCGCGATTGTGGGGACGCGGCGGCCGACGCCGTACGGCAATCAGGTGGCCGAGCGGCTGGGGCGCGATCTGGCGGCGCGCGGATTGGTGATCGCGAGCGGACTGGCGCGCGGGATCGACGCTTCGGCGCTGCGCGGAGCGTGCGCGGCGACGCACGGCGGCGTGATCGGAGTGCTGGGCACAGGGATCGACATTCAATATCCTAAAGAGAATCGCAAGTTGTATGCGGAGGTGGAAAAGCGCGGCGCGATCGTGTCGGAGTTTCCGCTGGGCACGCCTCCGGCGCCGGAGAATTTTCCGATACGTAATCGGATTGTGGCCGGGCTGGGGCTGGGCGCGGTGGTGGTGCAGGGCGAGCAATATTCGGGTTCGATCATCACGGCGCGGCTGGGGATGGAGTTCGGGCGCGAGATCTACGCGGTGCCGGGCAACGTGACCGAGCCGATGAGCTTCGCGCCGCATCAATTGATTCGCCAGGGCGCGAAGCTGGTGGCCGGATGGGAAGACGTGATCGAGGAGTTGCCGACGCCGGTGCGGACCGAATTGTTTCCGGTGGAGGAAGCGCCGGCGAAAGAGCGCGAGCTGCTGGTAGAGCAGGCGATGAGCGAGATCGAGCGGAAAATTTACGCTCTGCTGAAGGCCGACGAGAGCGTGCAGGTCGACGAGTTGGTGGAGAGCACGGGCCTGAATTCGTCGGAGGTGCTGGCGGCGCTGTGCGAGATGGAGATGCGCGGCGTGGTGCGCCAATTGCCGGGGAAACAATTTTTGCGCGCGCTGGTGTGATTGGGGCGGCGCCGCGCTGAGCGTTTACATCGAGCGGACGGGCATGCGCACGACGTCTTCGACCTGCGAGACTTCCTTCACTACAAATCCTTCCGCGTATTGCACGCCGATCATTGCGCCATAGTGGCGGGCGGCGAGGCTCATGCGCTGCTCGAGTTGGTCGAGCGGCAGCGGAACCCTGGAATGTTTTTCGCGCGCGGGCGGATCGAACTGCGAGGCGTAAGCCAGGATCGCGCGGCGGCGGCGATCGTAATATTTCGTGATGTCCACGGCGAACGTTGGCTTTACGTCGGCGTACGCGGCGGCGTAGATAATTTTGAAGGGGCGATACGCTTCGCCTTCCAGCGCATAATTTTTTAGGCCGGCGATGAAGCAGGCTTCGTAGCCGAGCTCGGCCGTGGTGTAGTGATCGGGATGGCGGCCCTCCCAGTAGGGGAGGATCACGGTGTGCGGCTCAAACTCGCGGATGATTTTGGCGATGGCTTCCTTGTATTCGTCGCAGACGCGGAGATGCGCGTCGGGCAGAGAGAGATTGCGGCGCACGGCAACGCGCAAAAGCTTCGCGGCGCGCGCGGCTTCGCGCAATCGCGTGGCGGGCGTGCCGCGCGTGCCGGTCTCGCCTTCGGTGAGGTCGAGGACGCCGGTGCGATAGCCGGCCTCGGCCATTTTCAGCAGCGTGCCGCCGCAAGTCAGCTCGACGTCGTCGGGATGCGGAGCGATGGCCAGCAGATCGAGTTTCGTTTTCATCGCGATGCGATCAGGTTGCGGAGCGATTCTACTCCAGTTCTGCGCCGGCGCGTGTGCGCGCGTAAGGTCGCGCCGCGCGGCCGTGAATGGCCGGTGGCGAGCGGCCGCTTGACAAGCCGTGTAGACTGATTGTGCCCCTCCCGCGTCCATAGAAAGTGTGCGTGCACTCCCGATGCGGGGAGATTCGCGCGCGAACCGGATTGAAACGCTTCCTTCGTGGCTTGGTCTTTTTTTGCGCGGAGCATCATCTAATGGGGAAAGGGAGCGAGCGGGTCCGCGCCCGGCGCGGTGCTTAGAAGGGCACAGAGCTATCTTCGACTCGCAATAAGGTTTACAACACTCGCATGGGGAAATCGCTGGTCATCGTTGAATCGCCGGCCAAGGCCAAGACGATCAACAAATATTTGGGGCGCAATTTCAGCGTCAAGGCCTCCATCGGGCACGTGATGGACCTGCCGAAAAAGGATATCGGCATTGTGTTGCCTCCCGACGCCGAGAAGCCCGCCAAGAAAAAAACGAAGAAGCGCGCCAGCGCCAAGAAGAAACCGGAAGTGAAGGTGCGTCCTTACAATCCCGCGAACATTTTCGAGCCGACCTATGTGGTGATTCCCGGCAAGGATAAAGTTGTGAACGATTTGAGGAAGGCGGCGTCCACCGCGGATGCGATCTATCTGGCCGCCGATCCGGATCGCGAAGGCGAGGCGATCTGCGCGCATCTGACGGAAGTGCTGACGATGCCGAAGGCCGAACTTTTCGAGGGATACGTGCCGGCGGTGAATCGCTGGGGCCGGCGCGGAAGACGAACGGCGGCGGAAGCGGCGGAAGATAAGGCCATCGCCCCTCCGGTGGCGGCGGACGTGCCGAAGGACATGCGGAAAAAGATATTTCGCGTGATGTTCAACGAAATCACGCCCAAGGCGATTCGCGCGGCGTTCGATTCCGCGGGCCAAGTGGACGAGCATCTGGTGGACGCGCAGCAGGCGCGCCGCGTGCTGGATCGCATCGTGGGATACAAGATTTCGCCGCTTCTGTGGGACAAGGTGCGGCGCGGGCTTTCCGCGGGGCGCGTGCAGACGGTGGCGCTGCGGCTGATCGCGGAACGCGAGCTGGAGATTAAGGCGTTCGTTCCCAAGGAATATTGGACGATCCACGCGCGTTTGCAGGCCGCGGAACTGCCGATTTTTCACGCCAAACTTTCCAAATACAAAGGCGAAGAAATCGAGATTTCAACGGGCGAACACGCCGCGCGGATCCTGGATGAACTGAAATCGGCGCGCTGGCAAGTTTCAGAAGTGGTGCAGAAAGAAAAGCGGCGCCACGCATGGCCGCCATTTACAACGTCCAAACTGCAGCAGGCTTCCTACAATCGACTGCGCTACACGGCGAAGCGTACGATGGGAATCGCGCAGAAATTGTATGAGGGCGTGCCTCTGGGCGAAGAAGGCTCGGTCGCGCTGATCACGTACATGCGCACGGATTCGGTGCGCGTGTCGAATGACGCGCTCGATCAGGTGCGCGCGCTGATTCCGGCGCAGTACGGCGCGGAATATCTGCCGGAGAAGCCCAACTTCTATAAGGGTAAGAAGGACGCGCAGGACGCGCACGAGGCGATTCGTCCCACGGACGCGGCGCGCACGCCGGATTCGGTGCGCCGGTATTTGGACGACGAAGCGTTCAAGCTTTACCAACTGATCTGGCAGCGATTCGTGGCCTCGCAGATGGTTCCGGCGGTGTTCGATCAGACCACGATCGACGTGGCGGCGGGCGATTATATGTTCCGCGCGTCGGGATCGGTGGAGAAATTCGCGGGATTTTTGGCGGCGTACCGCTCGGGCGAAGAGGATATCGAGAAGGGCGACGATACCGAAGCGGAAGGCAAGCGTTTGCCGCGCGTGAGCGAAAAAGAAATTCTGAAGCTGGCGGCGGTCGAGCCGGCGGAAGGCGGTGAGAGCACGCCTCCGGTGCGCTCGGAGCAACATTTCACGGAGCCGCCCCCGCGCTACACGGAAGCAACGCTGGTGAAGGAATTGGAAGAAGAGGGCATCGGGCGGCCGTCCACGTATGCGGCGATTATCTCGACGATTGTCGAGCGCGAGTATGTGACCAAGGAGATGGGGAAATTCACTCCGACGATGCTCGGCGAAAAAGTGATCGCGCTGCTGGTGAAAAGTTTTGAGGACATTTTCGATCCGGGATTCACGGCGCGCATGGAAGAGGAATTGGACGAAGTGGAAGAAGGCAAGCTGCCGTGGAAGGAAGCGGTGGGAGATTTCTACACGCGCTTCGTGAAGGATTTGGGCGTGGCTCGCGAGGATATGGAGTCCTACAAAAAAGGGATCGCGACGGCCGAGCTCTGCCCGAAGTGCGGGCAGGGCCATCTGCTCGAACGTATCAGCCGCAATGGATTTTTCATGGGCTGCGACCGCTATCCGGATTGCGATTACACGCGCGATCTATCGCCCGAGCTTCCCACCGACGGAGAACATCCCACCGAGGCCTGCCCGGAATGCGGCAAGGAAATGGTGATCAAGCGCGGGCGCTTCGGAACTTTCCTGGCGTGCAGCGCATATCCCGAATGCAAGACGACGCGGCGGATGATTCAGGGCACGCGCAAGGCGCTGCAACCCGACGAATTGCTGGAAGAGAATTGCCCGGACTGTGGCTCGCAACTGGTGAAAAAGCACGGCCAGTACGGCGAGTTCATCGGCTGCACCGGATATCCCAAGTGCAAATACATTCGCTCGAAAACGCTGGGCATCGCCTGCCCGAAGTGCGGCGAGGGCGAACTTCTGGAGCGCATGGCGAGAAAAGGGCGGCGGCGCGTCTTCTACGGCTGCAACAAATATCCGGCGTGCGATTTCACGAGCCCGCACCGGCCCATTGCCGAAGCATGCCCGAAATGCGGCGCGCCATTCGTCGTGGAAAAGATCAGCAAGTACGGCGCGGTGCGCGCGTGCGTGAAGGAAGGCTGCGATTGGGAGATGCCGGTGCCCCCGCCGCAGCCCGAGATCGCGCCCGAGGCGATCGCCTCGGTCCGGACTTGAAACGTGCGCCCCACCGGACTGCGCGGCGCGCCGCGCGCGCGGCATGCCCGCGATGAAAAATGTAATCGCACGCTTCCTTGATTACCTGCGATCGGTCCGCAACGCCTCGCCGAGCACGCTGCGAAATTACCGGACCGACCTGCTCGATTTCGCCGCCTACTTAAGTCCGCCCGGCGAAAATCCTCTTCCGCTTGCCAAGATCGATCACCGCACGATTCGCGAATTCATGGGCCATCTGCACGACCGCGGTTTGCAGAAGAGCACGATCGCGCGAAAGCTGGCGGCGATCCGCTCGCTGTTCAAATATTGCGTGCGCGAAGGGCGGCTTGAGAACAGCCCCGCGCGGCTGGTCTCAACACCGAAGTTACCGAAGCGCGTGCCCAGGGTTTTGAGCGCCGAGGAGATGAGCGGCTTTCTCGACCAAATGTCCGGCGCGGGAGAAGAAGCGCTGGCGGGAAAGCGCGGCCGGCCGGGCGCGTCCGAGCACGAATCGCGTCAGCTTGTGAAGCGCGATCTCGCTCTTCTTGAGTTATTGTACGCCTCGGGTCTGCGCGTCAGCGAACTCACCGGCTTGAATGTTGACGATATGGATCGCAGGGAATTGATGCTGCGCGTGATCGGCAAAGGCAACAAGGAGCGCATCGTGCCCTTCGGCGGCAAAGCGGAGCGCGCCATCGCCGCGTATTGGGATGTCCGCGCGGGAATTCTGGAGCGGGCCAAGGGGCGCACCGATCCTCAGGCCGTCTTTCTGAACTTTGCGGGCACACGGCTGACGCCGCGTTCGGTCAGCCGCATCCTCAAGAAATACGCGCGCCTGGTGAACGTCAATTTGAGTTTGCATCCTCACTCGTTGCGCCACGCTTTCGCCACGCACTTGCTGGCCGACGGCGCCGATCTGCGTGCCATTCAGGAATTGCTCGGCCATCAATCGCTCTCCACGACGCAGAAGTATACGCACGCCACGATCCGCCAGTTGATGGATGTGTACGACAAGGCCCACCCGCGCGCGTAAACGCTCGAACCTATGGGCAGATTCGATCTATCGAAAACAAAATCTCAGCGCGCCAGCGGGGCTAGCGGCGGTAGACGACGCGGCCCGCGACGATCGTGGCCATCGGGCCGCCGCGGAATTCGCGGCCGTCGAAGGGAGTGTTGCGCGATTTGCTGGCGGATTCGGCGGCGCGAAACGTCCAGCGATGTTCGGTGGAAAAAATCGTGATGTCGGCGGGCTCGCCGGCGGCGATTTTGCGCTGCATTCCGAGGACGCGCGCGGGCCCGGTCGTGAAAAGTTCAACCATGCGCGCGAGCCCGATTTTCTTCGCGTGCACGAGTTCTAGCGCCAGACCCAACGCGGTTTCAAATCCGGTGATGCCGAAGGGCGCGCGATCGAATTCCACTTCTTTCGTGGCCGGTTCGTGCGGAGCGTGATCGGTGGCGATGGCATCCACGGTTCCATCGGCCAGTCCTTCAATCAGCGCGTCGCGATCCTCGCGCGAGCCGAGCGGCGGATTCATCTTGCGATGTGTGTCGTAGCCAACCTCTTCGTCGATCATCGTGAAATGATGCGGCGTAACCTCGCAGGAAACCGTCAGGCCTTTGTGTTTCGCGGCGCGCACCATCTCAAGTGATCCGCGCGCCGAAAGATGCGCCACATGGAATCGGCAGCCGGTGAGTTCCGCGATCTGAATGTCGCGTCCCACGCCGATTGTTTCCGTAGCCGCGGGCATGCCGCGCACGCCGGTGCGAATCGACGACGGCCCTTCGCGCATCGACGCGCCGGCGGCAAGCGACGTGTCCTCGCAGTGATCGATCACCGGCATGCCGAGCGAGCGGCAATAGTCCATCACCTGCCGCAACAGTTTGGCCGTGGCGATGGGATGTCCGTCGTCGGACACGGCCACAACGCCCGATTTTTGCATTGCCGCGATTTCCGCCAGCGCCTCGCCCTGGCTGCCGATGGAGGCCGCGCCAATGGGCCACACGCGCGTGTGCGCGGCGGATTGCGCCCGTTCGAGAATTGCGCGTGTCACCGAGGCGTTGTCGTGCACCGGGCGCGTATTGGGCATCGGGCATACGGCTGTGAATCCGCCGCGAGCCGCGGCGCGCGTGCCGGTCTCGATGGTTTCGGAATTTTCGCCGCCGGGTTCGCGCAGATGACAATGCATGTCGATGAAACCGGGCGCGACAATCAGACCCGCGGCGTCGATTTCCTGCGCGTCGCCACTTCGGGCGTCGATTTTCCCCGGCGCCTCGACCGCGACGATTCGTTCGCCGTCGATAAGAATTTCGCGCGCGGCATCCGTGCCGCTCGCGGGATCGAGCAGGCGGCCGCCCTTAATGAGCAACATTTACGAGGCGTCCTTCGCGGGGGATTCTTCGCCGCCGTGACCGATCAGCAGGAACAGCAGCGCCATGCGCACGGCCAGACCGTTGGTCACCTGTTCGAGCACGCAGGATTGCGGACCGTCGGCCACAACCGGATCGATCTCAAGCCCGCGAATCATCGGCCCCGGATGCAGCACGAGCGCGCCGGGCCGCGCCAGACGCAGGCGATCCTGCGTGAGCTGATAGAGCATCACGTATTCATCGAGCGGCAATTTCGGTTCGTGCATGCGTTCCTGCTGCACGCGCAGCATCAGCACGATGTCCGCGCCGTCGAGCGCTTCTTCCACGCGCGACACGCGCCGCACCGGCGCGCCGCACTCGGTAATGTGTTCAAGTTCCCGAGGCACCCACATCGGCGGCCCGCACAAAGTGATGTGGCAGCCGAATCGCGAGAGCAGATGAATGTTCGATCGCGCCACTCGGCTATGCAAAATGTCGCCGATGATCGAGACGTTCCATCCATCCAGGCGCCCCAGACGATCGCGAATCGTCAGCGCGTCCAGCAGCGCCTGCGTGGGATGCTCGTGCGTGCCGTCGCCGGCGTTCAGAACCGGAATCTCCAAGTGCCGCGCGACGAAGTCCGCCGCGCCCGACGAGCGGTGGCGCATCACGATGCAATCCGGCTTCATCGCGTCAAGCGTGCGCACGGTATCGAGCAGCGATTCGCCCTTTTGCAGGCTCGACGATTCCGCCTGCAACTGCATCGTGTCGGCGCCCAGGCGCGATGCGGCCGTCGAAAAACTGATGCGCGTGCGCGTGGAAGGCTCGAAGAACGCCAGGCCCACGGTTTTCCCGCGCAGCGTTGCCAATTTTTTCAGCGGATGGCGCTGGATTTCCTGAAAAGGTTTGGATTGGTCCAGAAGAAAAGTGATTTCGTCCGCTCGGAGCGGCTCGATGGCCAGCAAATCGTTGAAGCGATAGGGCACGATCTCCACGGGAGCGATCCGCGTTTCGTCCGCGGCAGATGTCTCCGGGTGACTCAAGGAACGCGCTCGACCAGCATGACGCGCTCCTCCTCGTCGATTTCGTTCAAGCGCACTTCGATGATTTCCATGTCGCTGGTTTGCACGGTGCGCCCGATGAAAGCGGCCTCAATCGGCAGCTCGCGATGGCCGCGATCGATCAGCACGCACAGTCGCACGCGGCGCGGACGGCCCAGATCGAACAGGCCGTTCATCGCGGCGCGGATCGTGCGGCCGGTGTAGAGCACGTCGTCCACGAGAATCAAATCTTTGTCGTCGACGGAGAAAGGGATTTCGCTCGATTGCAAAACGGGTTGCGCGGCGACCATCGAAAGATCGTCGCGATACAGCGTGATGTCCAGCGTGCCGACCGGTACGTCCACGCCATCGATCGCTCGCATGGCCCGCGCGATGCGCTGCGCCAGCGGCACGCCGCGCCGGCGCACGCCGATCAGCGCCAAATGCGTAGTACCACCGCTGCGCTCGACAATTTCGTGAGCTACCCGTTGGAGGGTGCGGTCGATTTCCGTCGCAGACATCAACTGCGTCTTCTCGACGACCCGCATTGGCTGCGTATTCTAGCACAGTGAGCCGCCGGTCCGACAGCGCCGCGGCGCCCGCGGGGCCTGCGCGCCTGCGGCGGCGATTTGGCGCGCCATGCTACAATTCGCGCAGTGGCCCCGCCGCACGCAGTCGATTTAAGCGTAACCATCGGCGCGTTACGCTTGGCGAATCCTGTCATCGCCGCCAGCGGCACATTCGGCTACGGCGTCGAATTCGCTCACCTCGTCGATCTCAATAAACTTGGCGGCATCGTCGTTAAAGGGTTGTCGCTCGAACCGATGGAGGGCGCGCCCGCGCCGCGATTGTGCGAAGTGCGCGGCGGAATGCTGAACGCCGTCGGCTTGCAGAATATCGGCGTGCGCGCGTTCGTCGCCGAAAAATTGCCGGCGCTGCGCGCCTATCGCACGCCGATCATTGCCAATGTGTTTGGAAGTAGCCTCGATGAATATCTGGGCGTGCTGCGCGTGCTCGAAGATGCCGAGGGATTGGCGGCGTACGAACTGAACGTCTCGTGTCCAAACGTAGCGCACGGCGGGATGGAATTTGGCGCGGACGCGGGATTGCTCGCGCAGCTCGTCGAAGCCGCGCGTCGCGTGGCGCGCCGCCCCCTGTGGGTGAAGCTCTCGCCGTTGGTAACCGACATTAGCGCAATCGCCAGGGCAGCCGAAGCGGCCGGAGCCGACGCGCTGACGGTCGCCAACACCTACCCGGCCATGGCCATTGACCCTCTGACGGCGCGCTCCCGCCTAGGCCGGATTTCGGGCGGCCTTTCCGGACCGGCCATCAAGCCAATCACTCTCCGGCAGGTCTATCAGGTGTGCCGGGCGGTTCAAATACCGGTGATCGGGCTAGGAGGTATAGAACTGCCCGGCGACGCTCTGGAATATATGATCGCGGGCGCCACGGCCGTGCAGGTGGGCACGGCCTCGTTTGGGGACCCAAAGGCTTGCGAGAGACTTGTGGAGGGTATCGAAAAATTCTGCAAGTCTCATAAGCTGTTTAGTATAAGCAGTATACGAGGTACTTTTAGTGATGCTTTGGGTTGAGTTGGTGCCCCCGGATTTGGTATAATGAGCCGTGATGTGTTGCATAAGTGAGACACTATGCGCCGCCTCCTGAGGAAATACTGGGGAGGGATTCTTTGGGCGCCCTTCCTGTTTCTGGCCATTCCGTTAGCCCAGGAGCCCGCCATCGCCACGGTCACGCCTCCGCCGGCGAAAGCTCTGCGGGTATGGGTCGGGACGGCGAGCTGGTACGGCCAAGGCTTTCAGGGCCAGCCCACTGCCAGCGGCGAGCCCTTCGATATGAACGCAGATACGGCTGCCGAGCCCAATTTACCTTTCGGATCGGTGCTCCGGTTGACCAACATGCGCACCCGCAAGACGCAGTTGGTGCGTATTAACGACCGCGGGCCCTACGTAGACGGCCGGGATATCGATGTAACCTACCGGGTCGCCTGCCAGCTCGGGATGATCGGCGGTGGCGTATCGCGGCTACGAATCGAACTCCTGGAGGTGCCTCCACGTCACGAATAGACCTTGCCCGCAAGCGCCTGATAGTCGCCCTCGATTTTGACAACTTGAAGTCCGCTTTTCCCCTCGCCAAATTGCTGGCTACCCATGTCGGTATGTTCAAGATAAATACGCACTTATTTACAGCGGAAGGACCGTCTGCGGTTACCAAGCTGGCCAGCCTTGGCCCCGGCGTGTTCCTGGACCTGAAATTCCACGATATTCCGAGCGTCGTTGGCGGCGCAGTGCGCTCGGCGGTGGCGCTGCCGGGGGTGCGCTTGGTGAACCTCCACGCGCTCGCGGGCACGGCTGCCATGGCGGCCGCCGCCGAAGCCGGTAAATCCGGCGGGGGCGGAGCCGCCCGGCCCAAGGTTATCGCTGTAACGATCCTGACCAGCCACGATGCCGCCAGCTTGCGCCGGGTCGGGATCGATTCTCGGATTCCGCAGCAGGTGAGGCGATTGGCGCTACTGGCGCGTCAGGCTGGTCTTGATGGAGTCGTCGCCTCGCCCCACGAGGTTCGGGCGATCCGGCGCGCCTGCGGCCCGGAATTCCTGATCGTGGTGCCGGGGGTGCGCCCCGCCGCGCTATCGGTCTCCGGCCGAAAGGATGACCAAGCGCGCACCGCGACTCCGGCCGAAACGATCCGCGCAGGAGCCGATTACCTGGTGATTGGCCGGCCGATCACGGCAGCGCCCGGTCCGGTCGCTGCGGTCCGAGCGATCCTCGAGGAAATGGCCGCGGCGGCGCCCTAAGTTGCCGCTCCCGAATCATCCATTCAGCAAGCCCACCACGCGCGGCTGAACGTGTTATAGTGTGGGTTGCGGGCTGTGACCAGGTTGTTCCTCCCCGCAGTGCGCGCTTGCCGTGGGCAGCACGCGAAGGAGCGGCTGTTATGGAATTCTCTCCGTGGCATTTACTGATCATCGCGGTGGTGGTTGTGTTGCTGTTCGGCACGAAAAAGATCCCTGAATTTATGCGCGGCATGGGCGAGGGCGTGCGCAGCTTTAAGGAAGGCATGCGCGGCGACGCGCCGGCAACGACTCCGCCGCCGACTCCGGCCGCGCCTCCTGCGATCGCAGCTCCGCCCGCGCCGACCGAAGAAAAGAAGTAACGCGCCGGCACACCGCCGAAAATCCGGATCGATTGAATTTCAAAAGAGCGGCCTTCGCGGGCCGCTCTTTTTATTTCGTATCGGCGGACCATCCCAATTCGGCGAGTAGCACGCAAGCTCGATGCAGCGGCAAACCCACGACGTTGAAGTAGCAACCTTCCACTCGCTCAACAAATCTTCCCGCGCGCCCTTGAATCGCATACGCGCCGGCCTTGTCGAATGGCTCTTCACTCTCGATGGCGCGCGCTATTTCATCCTCTCCGAAATTCGCGAACGTCACGCGTGTGGATTCCACCGCGCAGCGGAATTCGCCGTCCGGCAGCCGGATCGCCGCGATACCGGTGAGCACGCGATGCGCTCGTCCGCCGAGCAAGCGCAGCATGCGCGCCGCGTCCTCCGGCGAAGTGGGTTTGCCCAGAATCGTTGCGCCGTCGTCGCCGGCGACAACGGTGGTGTCCGCGCCGAGAATGAAAACCCGGCGCGCGCCCGCGGGAAAACTCCCAACCACGGCGCGCGCTTTCGCCTCAGCCAGGCGAAGCACCATGTCTTCGGCCGATTCTCCTGGCCGCACGGTTTCTTCGACGCGCGGCGCGATCCCCTCAAATGCGATGCCGGCGTCACGCAAGATTTGTGCGCGGCGCGGCGAAGCCGAAGCGAGAATGAGCGATGATCGTTGCTGCATCACGCGGATTATAAGGCGATCGATTCCTGGTACTCGCCGAAAACGCGGCGCATCGCATCGGAAATTTCTCCGACCGTGGCGAACGCTTCCACAGCCGCCTGAATCGCAGGGAGAAGATTTTCGTTCGTTCGTGCGCGGCGTTCCACTTCGGCGATCGCGCTTTCGGCGCGCTGCGCATCGCGCCGGGCGCGCAACGCGCCGAGCCGTTCGATCTGCGCGCGTTCGGTCGATTCCTCGATGCGCAGCAGTGGTACGGGTAGCTCTTGGCCTTCTTTTTCAGGCGTGACAAATTGATTCACGCCGACCACGATTTCTTCGCGCCGTTCGACGGCCTGCTGATATTCGTAGGCCGATTTCTGTATCTCGCGCTGCACGTAGCCGGATTCGATGGCGCGCAGCATCCCGCCGAGCGCGTCTATCTTTTCGATCGTCGCGTGCGCGCGCCGCTCGATCTCATCCGTCAGATGCTCGATGGCGTAGGATCCGCCGGCCGCGTCCACCGTCTGCGCCACGCCGGTTTCGTGCGCCAGGATTTGCTGCGTGCGAAGCGCCAGTAGCGCCGCGCTTTCGCTCGGCAGCGCCAGCGCTTCATCGAGCGCGTTGGTATGCAGCGATTGGCATCCGCCCAGCACAGCCGCGAGCGCCTGAATCGCCACGCGCACCAGATTATTTTCCGGCTGCTGCGCCGTCAGCGAACTGCCGGCGGTTTGCGCGTGAAATCGCAGCATCATTGACCGCGGATCGCGCGCGCCGAATCGCTCGCGCATGATGCGCGCCCACAAGCGCCGCGCCGCGCGGAACTTGGCGACCTCCTCCAGCAGATCGCTGTGGGCGTTAAAGAAAAAAGAAAGCCGCGGCCCGAATTCATCCACGGCGCCGCCGGCCGCGATCGCCGCGTCCACGTATGCGATTCCATCGGCCAGCGTGAACGCCACTTCCTGCGCGGCCGTCGATCCGGCTTCGCGGATATGATAGCCGGAAATCGAAATCGTGTTCCACGCCGGCAATTCGCTGCGGCACCACGCGAATAAATCCGTGACGATGCGCATCGCCGGCCGCACGGGATAGATGTATGTGCCACGCGCGATGTATTCCTTGAGGATGTCGTTTTGCACCGTGCCGGAAAGTTTTCGCAGATCGGCGCCCTGCGTTTTCGCCACGGCCACATAGAGCGCCAGCAGAATCGCGGCCGTGGCGTTGATGGTCATCGAAGTCGAAACGCGATCGAGCGGAATTCGATCGAACAGCGTCAGCATGTCTTCGAGCGAATCGATGGCCACGCCCACGCGCCCCACTTCTCCGGCTGCGCGCGGATGATCGGAATCGAGGCCGATCTGCGTCGGCAAATCGAACGCCACCGAAAGTCCCGTCTGCCCTTGCTCCAACAGGTAGCGATAGCGCCGGTTCGATTCCGCAGCGGCGCCGAAGCCGGCGTATTGCCGCATGGTCCACAAGCGCCCGCGGTACATCGTGGGGTAAATGCCGCGCGTGAAAGGAAATTCGCCTGGCCCGCCGATGGAAGTCTCAATAGTTTCACTGGCAAGAACTTCCGGTCCGTAGCACGCCGCAAGCGGAATTCCGCCGAGCGTAGTGAGCCGTGTTTTGCGCGGATCGGATGAAGCGGTCTTGTCCGAGGTGTGCGTCATTTTATTTCCGGCGTTTGAGCGGGCGAATCCGCGTCCGCGTCAGCGCACGCGCCGCGCCATGCGGAATGACGAAATCCCAAATCCCGCCATCATCAGCGCGTAGGCCAAAGTCATCCACATCGGCCACAGCGGCGGACCGTGCCGCCAATTGCGAAACGCCGAAGCGCCGGCCGAGAGCGCGAGCAGCAGAAAAAATGTTCCCGTGGTTTCGTGAAACAGTTGCCGCGTGGCGCGCCACAGCGCCTTCAAAAAACCGCGCACACCAGCGTAGATCGCACCGAGACTCACAGGCGGATTTTAGTACAGAGCCGCGGCGATGCGAAGGAGTTGCGCGCAGCGCGGGGCTTGCGGGATGGGAGGGGGCGGATTGGGCACGCGCAAGCCGCTCTGGGGGCTTGTTTGGTGCACACCTCCAATCTACAATGAAAAAAGATCGGAAATTAAGGAGGGCGCTCCGTGCAACTGGACGATCATCTGAAACAGCTGTTGCGTGAACTCGGCCACGCCATCAACGACACTGTTTCGGAATCCGAGCGCATCGTCGCGGCCATTGCCGGAGTGCGCGCCGCCGGGTTTGACATCGTACTCAAGCTCGACGCCACGATCGGCCTCGCGCGCCGTCCGCCTTCCGAAGCCGGCGAGCCCGAAAAGATCACGCTGAACGACCGCACGTTCCTCGAAGCGCTGCACATTCAAGTCGATCAGGAAGTTTTCGAGGAAGACGGCCAGCCCTCGAAATTTGAGATGACGCCGCAGGACCTTCGCTTTCTGAAGTCGCTCAAGATATCACTGGATGATTCGCAATAGCCTAGTCGCGATGCTGCTGGCCGCCGGCGTGGCCACGGTTGCGCACTCCGCAACCTCCGCCGGGCGTGCACCTGCGGGCAATTTGCCCGCCGCGCAAACGACGGCGGTTTCCACGATGCCGGTGCCGCATGCGACGCGAATGAAATTTCACGGCGCCGTTGTAAATCAATCTTCAAACTTCATCACCGTGCGAAATCTCGATCCCGATCACCAGAATGAACTTCGCACGTTCACATTCGCTCCCGAGCTTCGGCCGAAAATGCAATCCATTCTGGACGCTGGTGGATATCAGAACGGCGACAGAGTCGTGGTCACGTTTCTTGCAGGCTCATCGGTCGCGCTGAACGTTCGCGGCCGCCCCTCGAAGGCCGCCTGAATCGCCCAGGTTCTCGCGTGATTCGTCTCCCCGCTGTCGCCGGCCGATTCTATTCCGCCGATCGCGCGGCGCTTGAACAGCAAGTCGATTCGCTTCTCTCGCCCGCCGACGCGCCGAATGATCTTCCGCCGAGGCGCGCCATCGCTTGTCTTGTGCCGCACGCCGGATACATGTATTCGGGCCACGTCGCCGGAGCCGTTTACGCGCGGCTGGATTTGCCGGCGCGTTTTATTTTGATCGGGCCGCGCCATTATCCGCGCGGCGCGCAGATGGCCATCTTGTCCGAAGGCGCGTGGCGCACGCCGCTGGGCGACGCACAACTGGATTCGCAGCTGGCCGCGGCGCTGTGTGAAAACTGTGCGCCGCTGCGGGAGGACGCAGTGGCCCACGAAAGCGAGCACGCGCTGGAAGTGCAGTTGCCGTTTCTGCAACGCCGCGTTCGAGATTTCCGTTTCGTTCCCATCGCAATCGGAAACGTGCGTTACACCGAACTCGAATTGCTGGGCCGCGCCGTCGCCAAAGTGGTTGCGGCCTCGGCCCAGCCTGTGCTGATTGTCGCCAGTTCAGACATGAATCACTACGAATCCGACGCGATCACTCGCGCAAAAGATCGCATGGCGCTGGACCGCATTCTCGCGCTCGATCCGCACGGGTTGGCGGACGTTGTGGCGCGCGAGAAAATTTCAATGTGTGGAGTTGGCCCGGCGGTGAGCGTGCTGATCGCGGCGCGTGAACTGGGAGCCAGCGAAGCGGAACTCGTGCGCTATGCAACCTCAGGCGACATCAACGGCGAGCGCGAACAAGTGGTGGGCTACGCCGGCGTGCTGATTCGCTGAACGCGCTCGTCGACTGCCGATGCGAGCGAATCTTTTAGTGATGTCCCCCGCCGGCCGCACTCGTTCCCGTGCTCGTCGTCGCCGGCGCAGGCGCGCCCGATCCGCCGCGTCCCCCACCGTTCATCGGCGCGGAATTTCCTTGCGGCGCTCGTCCGCCGGACGGGCCGCCTCCGCCGGGCTCGCCTTGAAATCCACCGTTCGGCTCGCCGGCTCCTGCGCCAGGCCCGCCATACGAGCGGCTAGGCATTGACATCGGCTCCGGCGCCGAGCGGAACGCATTCCTCACGCCGGAATTTTCCGGCGCGCCGAAATTCGCCGATGCGGGCGCATTCACAAACGCGCGCGCGGCTCGATCGAACACCACCGGCTCCGGCGCTCGCCCGGCGATGCCTTCGCCCGGCGTGGCCGTGCGCGCCATCGACGGCGCGGTTGAACTCACAAATCCCGATGGCGGATGCGCGACAACGATGGTGGAGTGCGCGTTGCCAATCGCGATCACATGATTCACAGCGGCCGCGCCGACCGCCGTCGCCGCCGGACTCACCACAAACGCGCGCGAGAGATTTACGGGCGGCTGGCCCACTTTATCGTTCGGCGCGAGCGGAACCCATCCCGTTTGCCCGCCGGATTGCACCCACGCGACCATCGCCGGCTGCCACGCCGTCATCATTCCCGGCGCCCACACCCAGCCGTACATCGGCGACATCGACCAGCTACCGAAGTGGTACGGCATCCATCCCCACGGCTCGTAGCTGATCCACGTCATGCCCAGCCCATCGAACGGAGACCAGAAGCCATCGGCGTACGGCACCCAGCCCGCTCCGATTCCCAGTGGCGCCCAGCATGTTCCGATCCCCGCGCAATCGAGCCATGTGCCATAGCCATCAAGATCGGCAAGCCCGTAGGAGAATGGACTGCCCAGATAACTCTGCGTATCGTTCGACGCTTCGCGGAACTGCTGCGTCTGGCCGTCGACCCAGCGATCGAAAGCGTCCGGCCCAAGATTTTTCGAGAGGCTCGCGCCCTGATTGTCTTCGGCGCGAAACGTCAGCGTCTGTCCCTTTGCCAGCGAACTTGTTCCCGCGCTCGAGCTCACGGACACCGCGCCCTGGTAAACGCTCACCGCGCTGCCGGCGGTTGTAATGTCCATGCGGAACTCGCTCTTGTCGGGCACCGCCACGCTCAGATCCGGCGTGGACGCCGCGAAAGAATCCTGGCTGGCGGGATTGGCGTAAAAGCTGGCGGTTCCCTGCGTCAGCGTCATCTCCGTGATGCGGCCGCCATTTTCAAGCGACAACCGCGTGAATTGCAGCGTGGAATCCGCGGCCAGGTAAGCGATGCATCCGCTCTCAAATTCCACTTCCGCGAATCCGCTGGCGCTGGCCAGCGTGTCGCCGTCTTGAATCGGCATGTTCGCCAGCGCCGGTTGCCAATAGGATTCGCCGGCGTGCGCGATGCTCACCGAGCCATCCACCTGGCTCAGCCGGACCACGCGCGCGTAGCTGGTCTGATTGTTCGTGACGCTCGGGGCCGTGCCGGCGGCGCGCGCCGAAATCGCACAGCTCATTCCGGCCAGAAGCAGCGTTATCGCGGGAATCCATCGGTTGCGCATGGCACATCCCTTCGGGGAGGACGACTTGGTCGGGAACGGGAATCCACGCAATACCGGCGCTTTTATGCCGGACCGGCGCACCGCAGCGCCGGGCGCTCTCACCCTGGCCTCATCCTGTTCCTGCCCGCGTTCGGTGTCAAGCGCGGGGGTTTCGACAACGCTGGAAGCATCAAGGATTGTTCGGCTGCGCCGGTGCCGCGGGGATGGGCTGGCTTTGTGGGCTGTCGGAACTCGGCTGGGCCCCGGCCGGCAAGCCTTCCATCGCGCGAATGCGTTGCGCGAGCGAACGCGCTCGCTCTCGCGCGATGTTCAGGAAGCGGTAATCGCCCGCCAATTGGTCGAGCGCGGGCAGCAGGGCCTCGGGTTCCGGCAGATTTCTCTGGTTCAGATCCGCTTCAAATTGCATCAGCGCGTCGTTCACGCCCAGCCGGTCGTATTTCATGCTGTGCTCGATGGCTTGCAGATCCACTTGCTGGCGGCTCAGGCCCTCGAAAATTTCGAGTAACTGGTTGGCGTTCTGGTCGGTCGTGTAGTTGAAAGTGGTCTCGTGAACCTCACCGCCGCTTTCGTAACCAAACGTTTTCTGTCCGAGATTGGCAAGGCGCCGGTGCACGTCCAATTGAACTCCCGCGAAATTGTGCAGGGCGGCGGCCAGCGCGAAAATTCTGGCGCGCAGCTCCGGGCGCATATCGAACGGTTCGGGATCGGCAGGATCGCTGATCTGGCGGATATCACACGTTGCGCCTTGCGCTTGGCCGACGCGAATCTCCACGAACTCCGGCACGCTTCCCGGGAAAACCTTTCGAAAAGTTACGGTGGCGTTCGCGGCGCGTCCCGTCGCCGCCGAGGCGAGGCACACCACCGCAAGCGTAATGAAAATGAAAGCGAAGCGCGCGACCCGGCGTAGCGTCATCGCGAAACTAGGATTGCCGGCACCGGCCGGCGTGTTGCTTGCGGCGTCGCGTGGGATGTTGCGCGGGGCGCCTTGCGCGCGCCGTTGCGTGCGGAGACTGCTGGCCCGCAGGCGAGCTTGCCGCCGCGCGCCAAGCCCGCGGCCATGCGCGATTCCGCTTGCGCCGCTTGAATGTGGCACAGCGCGACAGCCAGCGCGTCGGCCGCGTCGGCGGGCTCGGGCGTTTCCGCCAGGCCCAGCAGAGCGCGCACCATCTGCTGCATCTGTTCCTTGCCGGCGTTGCCGTAGCCGGAGACATGAGATTTTATTTCGCGCGGAGAATAACTGCGCACCGGCACGCCCTTCTGCGCGGCGGCCAGCAGCACCACGCCGCGAACTTCCGCCAGGCGCAGCGCCGTTTGCCGGTTGAGCGCCGTAAAAACCGATTCGACGGCCACGCTGTGCGGTGCAAATTCTTCGATCAGTTCGGAAACCAACTGGTGGATGCGGCAGAGATGTTCGTGCTTGCCCGCCGTGGCGGGCAGGTCCTTTGCGCCGCTTTCGCGCAGTGCAGCCGGCACGCGCGCCGGCCGAAGCGCTCCCAGCCGCACCATGCGGCAGCGCCGGCCGTCGCTTTCGACAACGCCGTAGCCAGTGGCTCCTGCGAGCGCCGGATCTAAACCCAGAACGCGCAGAATTACGGTTTCGTGCCCGCGTGCGTCAATGGCGGAATTCACGGCAAGAGTGTACGGCTCAGAGAAACAAGACGGTAGGAATTTTTGATGGGCTGTTGCCGTAGCGCGGTTGTGAAGTGGCGCAAGATGCAGCGAATCGAATCGCTCAGCCTTCCGCCGCCATCACGGCCTGCATCTCTTTTTCGTCGATATCGAAATTGGCGAAGACGTGCTGCACGTCGTCGTGCTCTTCGAGCGTTTCGATCAACCGCAGCATCTGCCCCGCCTGCGAGCCGGCGAGCTTGATGTAATTCTGCGGCACCATCGCGATCTCGGCCGCCGATGGTGTGATTCCGGCTTTCGTCAACGCCTCGCGCACCGCCTCGAAACCTTCCGGCGGCGTAACCACTTCCCATTCCGTGCCGTCGTCGCGCAAATCCTCGGCGCCGGCGTCCAGCACGATGCCGAGCATCTTGTCTTCGTTGGCTTGTTCCTTGGGCACGGTGACGGTTCCTTTGCGGTGGAACATCCAGCCCACGCTGCCCGTCTCGGCCATGTTGCCGCCGTGCTTGCTCATCATGTGGCGCAGGTCGCTGACGATGCGATTGCGATTGCTGGTGACGACTTGCACGATCATGCCCACGCCGCCGGGACCGTAACCCTCGAAATTCACCTCTTCGTACTGCTCGCCTTCGAGTTGCCCAGTGCCGCGCTGCAGCGCGCGCTCGATGTTGTCGTTGGGCATGTTTTCATTCTTGGCCGCCAGAATCGCGGTGCGCAGCCGCGGATTGGAGTCCGCATCGCCGCCGCCCACGCGCGCCGCGATGGTGATTTCGCGGATCAGCTTGGTGAAAATGCGGCCGCGCTTGGCGTCCGTCGCCGCCTTCTTGTGCTTGATTGTCGCCCACTTTGAATGCCCGGACATCGAAGTTCTCCCCGCCGCCTGCGCGTCTAGGTTGTTTTGGCTCTGCCGATCGCCGCCGCCCGGAAGAGGAAGCCGCGTCGGACGGCGCGCATCACGAAATTCTAGGCAATCCCGCCTGCTTTTGCCGGGCCAGTGTAGCATGCGCCCCGCCCCGGCCGTGAGCCGAAAAGCGCGCCGGGCAGGGTCGGCGCGGCTTGCATCCGCCCCGATGCCGGTTACGCCGCGCGCGGGATCGTGTTTGTGGATTTTCCGGGGCGGGGATGCTAACAATCGTTCCGCGGGAAACGGGTCGGAGCCGTTACCGGACGCTACTCGATTACTTTCTGGGTTACACGGCACACGCCCGGCGACCACGAAGCGCGTACCGGGCATACACTCAAACTCGCTCTCAAACTCATGGCCGCAACGTGCAAATCGACGGGATGCAAAGTCGGCGTCCCGCCCGCAATCGAAGCTGAGGGGCTTTGCGTTTTGCATTTCACGCTTGAAATCGAACGCGCGTGCTCTGAGATGCGCCGCGAAACCGTGCTGGGCACCGCCGCGCGCGACCGCCAGCTCGAAATCATCCAGTACATCGCCGAACGCGGCGAATTGCTGGCGCGCGTCACCACCAGCGGCCTGCATCTAAGCGACGAATTGAAAGCCCGCGCGCTCAGCACCTTTCTCACGCTGATCAATCTGCGCGAAAATCTCGATCGCTCCGCGCTGCGTGCGCCCGTCGGCCGCACCACCACACACTAGCCCCTCCACGCTCCCGCAATTTTGGTTTGGATTGAATCAGGCGCCGATGTAGCGCGCATACAGCGACCGCGCCACGGCCGGATCGCGCGTGCCCTTCACGATCGCGCGTCCATCGGCAAACACCGTCATCTGATACGGCGCCACGCGGAACTGTAAAAGAAAATTGTTCTGGCGTACGTCGGATGCCGTCGCCGCCAGCCGTTTCTCCAAAGCCGCGAAATCCAAACTCCTGCTGCGCTCGTGAATCTGCACCGAATCGCGGCCGCACATCGTCACGTGGGGCTGCGCCGCGCCCTCCAGATATCGCAAATCGCGGCGCACGCACGCGCGACAATCCTCGCGCCGCGCCACGCGGATCGTCTGGAATCGGCCGGACCACACATCGAGCGATACCAGTCGCCCGGCCGCGCTTTCGGTTTCGTCCGCTTCGCCCGGCGCGCGGCTCAGCAACCGAATCGCCGCGGCCGCTTCCAGCGCGGCGATCGCCGTCGCCGCGGAACCCAGCACGCCGGCCGTGTCGCAAGTCTCCTCGGCGCCCGGCGCAATCGAATCTGCCTCGACACTCGATTCCACCAGACACGCCAGACACGCCGTGCGCCCCGGATGAATCGTCATGGTCACGCCGTAGCTCGCGATCACCGCCGCATAAATCCACGGCACGCCCAATTTCACGGCCGCGTCGTTGATCAGCAAGCGCGTCTCGAAATTGTCCGCCGCATCGAGCACCAGCGGAAATCCGCCCAGCAACTCCTCCGCGTTGGCCGGCTGCAAATCGGCCACCACGCCTTCTACGCGCACGCCGGAATTGATTTGGCCCAATCGACGTTCCGCCGCAATCGCTTTCGGCAGAGCCTGCCGCGCGTCGAATTCCGTGAACAATGTTTGCCGCTGCAGGTTTGACGGCTCCACGAAATCGCGATCCACAATTCGCAGCCGCCCGAGGCCCGCGCGCACCAGCAGATTTGCCACCGCCGTGCCCAGCGCCCCGCAGCCGACGAGCACAGCGGACGCCTCGAGAAGCCGCTGCTGCCCCGCCTCGCCGATCCCCTCGAACAGAATCTGCCGCGAATAGCGTTCGTAAATTTTCGGGTCCATCTTTATTTCCGATTCCATGGTTGGCACCCATCATAGCGCCGAACACACGCCGGGAAGAATCCGCTGAGCCGCCGCGGCCCTGTGCTAACCTTACTTCTGTGAATCATGATGTCCATCGACTGGAATTTCTCGCGACGGCTCGCCGTTTGCCTTGCGGCGCTGTGCCTGCTGCCGGCCCTTCGCTTGGCCGCTCAGACCGGCCCCGCGGCCGCGCCGCCCCGAGTCGTTGCCGTTCGCATCGTCGGTGAATCCGGCGCCGTTCTCGAAGAGAATCCCCCACGACTGACCCTCCAGCCCGGCCAGCCCTTCTCTTTGGACGCCGAACGCCAAACTCTGCGTGAGTTGTTTCGCACCGGCCGCTATGCCGACCTGCGCACGGTGCTCACGCCGGTCGCTGGTGGTGTGCGCCTCGACTACGTTGTGCGCCCCAATCTTTTCATCAATCAAGTGTTGGTGACCGGCCTGCGCGAGCCGCCCAGCGAAGGCTTGGCCGAATCCTCGCTTCAACTGGCGCTCGGAGTTCCGTTTCGTCCGAGCGATATGGACCCCGCGCTCGCGCGATTGCGTCAGACGCTCGCCAACGACGGCTTCTATCAAGCGCAGCTCGCTCCCAATCTCTCGCCCATTCCCGATAAGAACGCGATCGACATTACGGTCCAGGTGATGCCCGGCCCGCGCGCGCGCTTCGGCGCAATCGCCATCGATGCGTCGCCAGGCATGGCCGCCGAACACTTGCGCGACCACCTCAGCCTAAAATCCGGCAAGGAAGTCACCGCCGATTCGCTCGAGCACGCCACGGATCGCCTGCGCAACTGGCTCGTCGCCCGCGGCTACTTGAGCGCGCGCGTCACGCTCACACGCGGCGATTACGCCGCCGCGTCAAACACCGTGCCGCTGACCGTGACGGTGACGACAGGCCTCAAAGTGGATGTTCAAGTCGTCGGATGGAAAATCTCAAATCACAATCTGCGCCAGTTGCTGCCGATCTATCAGGAAGGCGCCGTGGATGACGATTTGCTGCAGGAAGGCCGCCGCGATTTGCGCGACGCGCTCGAACGCGACGGCTATTTCGACGCCACGGTAAATTACAGCGTCGCCCAGCCGCCCGATCAAATCGACGCGAGCGCCCAAGCGGCGGCGCCCGCGTCCCCCGAAGGCCAGACGACCGCTGTGGACGAAGGCCAGGCCGCCACGAGTGCCAATGGTCCGGCTGCGGCCAACGGTCCGCTTGCCGCCGCGGGCAAAACTGAAAACATCGTCTATACCGTCGATCGCGGCGCGCGCCGCCGCCTGGTGGGCGTGGCGTTCGACGGCAACAAATATTTCACGGACGCGCTCTTGCGCAATCGCCTGCAAATCGAACCCGCCAGCTTCGATGCGCGCAGCCGCTTCAGCCAGGATTTGCTCGATCGCGACACAGCCTCGATTCTTGGCCTCTATCAGGCCAATGGATTTCTCGCGGCGCAGGTGAAATCCGAAATTAACGAAAATTATCAGGGCAAAAGCGGCCACATTTTCGTGCAGTTTCATGTGCTGGAAGGCGCGCAGACGCGCGTCGGCGAGCTGCGCGTCGAAGGCAACCGGATTATTTCCACCGCCGAATTGCAGAAAGCAATCGGCTCCTCCGTCAATCAGCCCTATTCCGATTTCAACGTGGCCACCGACCGCGACAATATTCTCGCGCTCTACTACGATCAGGGTTTTCCCGACGCCCAATTCACCAGCAAAATTGAAGACATGCCGCCCGCCGCGGCCGGGGGCAATCCGCGCGTTCGGCTCACCTACACCATAGCCGAAGGAACGCAACTCGAAGTCGCCGGCGTTTACGTGGCGGGTTTCGAGCGCACTCGCCCGGGCGTAATCGAGCGCGAGATCACCATCAAAGCCGGCCAGCCGCTTTCCGAAGGCCAGGTTTTTGAAACGCAGCGCCGCCTTTACAATCTCGGAATTTTCTCCGGCGTGCAGGTCGCGCCGCAAAATCCCGCGGGCGACGATCCAAGCAAGACAATGGTTGTGCTCGTGGAAGAGGCCAAGAGCCTCACGCTGGCCTACGGCATTGGCCTGGAAGCGCAACGCATCGGCAATGCCAGCTCCGGCCCCACCGGCACTGTCCTGGAATTCAGTCCGCGCGCCACGTTTGAAATCGGCAAAGCGAATCTCACCGGCCGCGCCGACACGCTGAGTTTCAAAGTGCGCGCCAGCACGCTGCAGGGCCGCGCCGTGCTCAGTTACAACGATCCGGACACATTCGGCAAAGCGCGCTTCAGTTTGCAGATCACCGGCTACGCCGATAAAACGCGCGACATTCAAACGTTCACTTCCACGCGCTACGAAGGCTCGATCCAGATCACGGACCGTCTTTCCTCTTCAAGCTCGCTTCTCGCCCGTTATTTCTATCGCCGCATACTGGCCAGCGATCTGCAGATCGAGCCGGAAGAAATTCCCTTGTTCAGCCAGCCGACGCAGGCTTCGGGATTCGGTTTGGCGTGGGAACGCGACCGCCGCGACAGCCCGGCCGATCCCACGCACGGCGAATTTGACAATGCCGATTTCAGCGTTGCGTCCAAAGCGCTCGATTCCAGCGCCAACTTCATGCGATTTTTCTTTCAGGATTCCACTTACACTCCCTTCGGCCGACACTTCGTTTTCGCGCGCTCAACTTCTTTCGGCGTGGAATCTCCCTATGCCGGAAGCAACGCCGACGATATTCCTCTGCCCGAACGGTTCTTCGCCGGCGGCGGCGGTTCCTTGCGCGGATTCGGCTTGAATCAGGCCGGCCCGCGCGATCCGCTCACCGGATTTCCCATCGGCGGTTTCGCGCTTCTGGACTTCAATCAAGACCTGCGCTTTCCCATGCACCTGCCGTGGATCGGCGATCGCCTGGGCGGCGGCATTTTCTATGACGGCGGAAATGTGTACAGCGATTTCAAGGCCATTACGTTCCGCGACAAGCCGCCCACGCCGATCTTCGATCCCGTGAATCCGACGTCTTGCCTCGAAAATTGCACCAACCAGCTCGATTATTTTTCGCACACCGTCGGCTTCGAGTTTCGCTACGCCACACCCGTCGGGCCCATCAGCGTGGACTTGGGCTACCAGCTGAATCCCGCCCAGTTTCTTCTTCCGTCCTCAACCGGCACCGGTCTCGAAGTGCAGCGCCTGCCCGCTTTCCAATTCTTCGTAAACTTGGGAGGCGGCTTCTGATGCGCCGTAAGCCGATTGTCGTCGCGATGTTTCTGGTTGCCGCGCTCGCAGCGGCAATCGCGCCGCCGCACGTTCGCGCGCAGCAGATCGTCGATCGTATCGTCGTGCGCATTGAAGACGACATTCTGACGCAAAGCGATCTCGATCAGCTCGCCGCGTATCAGAAGCTCGTATCCGGCAGCGCCGATTCCGCCGATCGCTTGACGCAGGAATCGATCGAGCAGTGGATCGTAAATTCCGAAGCGGACGCCGCGCACTTTCCCGCAGCGCCCGAAACGGAAGTCGCAGCCGGCGTCGCCGAAATCGAAAACAAGTTTCCGTCTCCCGATGCGTACCGCGCGCGCCTGGCCGAGTTGGGACTGTCAGCCGACGATGTGCGTCAGGTGGTCGCGCGGCAGACGTACCTTGAGCGCTACCTCGATTCCAAATTCCGCGATTCCGTGCAAATCGATCCGAAGGACATCGAAAAGTATTACAACGAGCAGTTGGTTCCCGCGCTTCAGAAACAAGGCCAGGCCGCGCCGCCGCTCGGCGACGTGCGCGACCACATTCGCGAGCTTTTGACCGAGCAGGAAATCAATCGCCTGGCCGATCAATGGCTCGACGAATCGAAGGGCCGCCTGCGCATCGAAATCGTGCCGCCGCCGGATGCCGCCGCGGGACGAAGCGGAGCGCCAAGATGATCTGGAGCCGCGCATGAACCGCCAGCGAATCTTCCGCCTTGTTCGCCGCGCGGCCGTTGCAATCGCGGCCGCGGCGTTCGTTCTCGGCGTGATCGCGGGCATTTTGATTGCCAGCGGCGTCATCGACCAATGGGCTCGCCGCACCATCGTCTCGGAACTCGATAAACGTTCCGGCGGCCGCGCCGAACTCGGCGGCGTGCACATCGAATGGTTCGCTCTGCGCGTCACGCTCAAGGACTTGACGCTGCACGGCACGGAACCCGCCGGCGCGCCTCCGTTGTTTCACGCTGACAGCATCGTTGCCGGAATTCGCGGCGATGCGCTCTGGCGCCGCGCCCTCTCGCTTTCGAGCCTGGAACTTGAGCATCCGTCCGTTCACGTCCTCGTCGCGAGCGATGGAACGACGAATCTGCCCTCGCCGGCGGCGCGCAATCCGCAATCGCCGTGGCGCCAGCGCCTTTTCGAGTTGGCCATCGGCACGATTCGCCTCGACAACGGAGAATGTTTCTACAACAACGCGCGCACTCCGCTCGGCTTCGAGGCTCGCGATTTCCATCTTGCCATGGATTACGCCACACCCTCGGGCCAGCCGATCTACATGGGCGATCTCGAATGGAAAGGCGCCGAGTTTCAGGAGCGCCGTCTCGATCCGTTCGCCTCCGATCTCGCCGCGCGATTCACGCTGTCGCAGCCCAGCTTCCACGTGACGCAACTCGTTTTGAAATTGCCTCACTCGACCGTGGACGCGCAGGCCGACCTTGAAAGTTTTGCGTCGCCTGTTCTGAGCTTTCGCTACCGCGGCCGCCTGGACCTGCAGGATGTTCGCGACGTTTTCCGCGCGCCGGCCGCCCCCACCGGCCAAGTCGATTTCACGGGCCAGGGCCGCTATGCATCCGGCAGCGAAACCGATCACGCCGCGCCGCAGTGGAGCGTGAGCGGCCATTACGACGCCGAGCAGATCGCCATCTCTCACTTGTGGTTTCACGATCGCGGGATTTCCACGCGCGGCGATTACGCCGCTGGTCCTGGCGGACTCGATGTCCCCGACCTCGAAATTGGCGTTCTCGGCGGTCACTTCGCCGGCCAATTGCACATGGATTACGCGGGCCCTCATTTCCGCGCCGACACAACCGGCGGCGGCGCCGATTTGGCCTCGGTTTTCCGGGCCGTTGAGCATCCTGGATTTCCACTCGCGCCGCTGCACTGGGCCGGCAGCGTCGCCGTCACCGCGACGACCACCTGGACCGGCGGCTTCCAGGATCTCGAAACGCGCGGCATCGCGCTATTCGCTCCTCCCGCGGCGCCTGCCGCCGGCACCATTCCCACGACCGCGCGCCTGGACTTCGATTACTTCGTCGTGCCGCAAATCGCGCGCATCGGCCCGAGCCAGATCACCACGCCATCGAGCACGGTTACTTTCGCGGGCCTGATCGGCAAACACGATTCGGCGCTCAATCTGACGTTTGACACCACGCGCCTCGCCGATTGGGATGACTTCATCAACCGCCTGCGCGGCGCCGGCTCCGAGCCCGAACCGATCGGCGGCCAGGTTCATTGGGACGGCACGATCGCGGGCCCGATCGGCAACCCCACATTCGCGGGCTCGGTGCGCGCGCAGCAAGCGCGCTACGGTTCGCTCGCGTGGGACGAATTCGCCGGCTCCATGATCTACGGTCCCACCGGCTTCTCGCTCTCGCATACCGTCGCGCGCCGCGGCCGCTCCACAGCGCAACTCGATCTGACGCTCGCGCTCCGCGATTGGACGTTCACGCCCGCATCGGCGTGGACGCTAGACGCGAGCGTCGCCGGAGCCGACACCGGCGACATCCAGCAAATTTTCGGCTGGTCGTATCCCGCGCACGGCACGCTCACCGGAGAGTTCCACGGCAGCGGTACGCGCGCCGATCCGCAGCTCAGCGGACTTTTCGACCTCACCGATCTCGAAGGCTGGGGCTGGCACTTGGCGCGCGCTCGCGGCGAACTCGCGCTGCGCCACGGCACCGTGACGATCTCAAACGCCGAGCTGCGCTTGCCCGCCGCACCGGGCCCAGCGAACGGCGCGCCCCCGGGTCTCATCACCGGAAGAATCCTCTATGACATACCCAACCGCACCACTTCGTTCGACGTCACCGGCGCGGCGATTCCTCTCGACACAATCCCGCAAGTGCAATTGCCCAAACTCTCCGTCGGCGGCCAATTGAGCTTCGAGCTGCGCGGCCACGGTCCGCTGCTCGCGCCCACCGCGGATGGCTCGCTGCGCATCGTGAATCTAAAACTCGGCGGCGACACAATCGGCAGTTTTGAAGGCCGTGTGACCGGCGACGGCCGCACGATGTCTGTGCAAGTGAATTCCGCGATGACCACCGGCCACTTCGACGCTCAGCTCGAAGTTTCGCTCGCCGGCAACGATCCCGTGCAAGGCCAGATGACGTTCTCGCAGCTCGATCTCACTCCGTTTCTCGTAGCCGCGCTGCATTTGACCGGCGTCACCGGCACCAGTTCCGCCGACGGCCACGCCGATTTCGCCGGCTTCCTCGCGCAGCCCGATACGCTCTCCGTAGAAGCCGAACTCTCGCGCATCGAGTTTCACGTCGAGTCCGTCGATCTCGTCAACGCCGGCCCCATCCGCCTGAATTACCGCACCGGCGAAGTCCGCATCGAGCAGGCCAGCCTGCACGGTCCCGACACCGACTTCAGCATTTCCGGCGACGCGCGGTTCGGCTCCGGCCAGGCGCTCGATCTGCACGTCGTCGGCGCCGTAAATCTCGCGCTCGTCGCCGGATTCTGGCCCGCGCTCGAAGCCGGCGGCCGCGCGCAAGTGGATGCCGCCATCTCCGGCACGCTCGCCGCGCCGCTGGTCCGCGGCATCGTCCGCGTTCAAGACGCCTCCGCGAACTACGGCGATTTTCCCGCCGGCCTTAGCCACGTGAATGGCAACTTCATTTTCGATGCCACGCGCGTCGTGCTCGACAAAGTCACCGCGCAAACCGGCGGCGGCACCGCGCAAATCACCGGCATCGTCACCTACGGCGATGGCCCGCTGCGCATCGACCTTTCCGCCACATCCGATCAAGTTCGCGTGCGCTACCCCGTCGGCATGAGCTGGCTGGCCGGAGGCTCGCTCCGCCTTGTCGGCGACGCAAATTCCGCCGTGCTCTCCGGCCATGTAATCATCAATCGCCTGCTCATGTCGGAAGGCTTCGATCTCGCCTCGCTCGTCAGTTCTTCGAGCGAGCCCATCGGCGCGCCCACCACCGGCTCGCCCTTCCTGCGCAATCTACAGTTCGATCTTCAGGCTGACGCCAGCCCCGACGCCCGCATGCAATGGCCCGGTGCCAATTTTCAGATCGACGCCAGCCTGCGCGTTCGCGGCACCTGGGAACGCCCCATCCTGCTCGGCCACATTCATCTGCTCACCGGCGAGATGAATTTCCGCGGCAATCAATACAAGCTCACGCGCGGCGAACTGAACTTCTCGAATCCGTTTCGCCTCGATCCCGTGCTCAACGTCGAAGCCACCACCACGATCCAGCAATACGAAGTCACGCTCGATTTCACCGGACCCGCCAGCCGCCTCGCGCTTTCTTATCGCGCCGATCCGCCGCTGCCTTCGAGCGACATCATTTCTCTCCTCGCTCTCGGCCAGACCGGCGAAGAAAGCGGACTGCGCGGCACCTCCGGCGCGTCCACACCGCAGTTGGGCGCCACCACGCTGCTCTCCGAAGCGATCTCCAGCCAGCTCGGCTCGCGCGTCGAGCGCCTCTTTGGCGTCACAAGTTTCCGCGTCGATCCGTTCCTCGGCGGCCCCACCTCGATCCAGACCTCCGCCGCGCGCGTCACGATCGAGGAACAAGTCTCGCGCAATCTCGCCGTCACCTACGTTTCCAACGTTTCCTCCACGCAGGAGCAAGTAATCCAGATCGAATACGACATCAGCCGCACGCTTTCCGTCGTCGCTCTGCGCGACGAAAACGGCACCTTCGGCCTCGACTTCATCATCCGCAAGCGTTACAAATGACCGTGCGGACCACGCACGGTCATCCCGAGCGCAGCGAGGGATCTCTCGGTCGCCTTGATTTGTGCCTCAGCCGCAGCGAAGCTGCGTTGGCGTGTCCCGCGAAGGCGATTCCGCTAACGCCGATAGGTCGCATCACGGAGATTTCCAATGAACTCCTCCGAAGTTCTGCTTCTCGCATTTCTGATTGGCGCTGTCTCCGGCTTGCGCGCTTTCACCGCGCCCGCCGTCGTCGCCTGGGGCGCGCACCGCAACTGGCTCAGCCTGCATGGCACGCCACTCTCTTTCATGGCGTCAACCGCCGCAGTCGTGATCATCACGTTGCTGGCGGTCGTCGAACTCATCACCGATCAACTCCCTTCAACGCCCAGCCGGCTAAAACCGATGGGCCTGATTCCACGTATCGTGCTCGGTGGACTTTGCGGCGCAAGCGTTGCGGCGTCGGCCGCGCAATCGCTCGCGTTCGGCGCGCTGCTCGGAGCGGCGGGTGGAATCGCGGGCGCGTTTGTGGGTCACGCGCTTCGTGTCCGCCTTGTGAAGGCATTGAAGGTTCCTGATATCGTTATCGCTCTTCTGGAAGACGCGGTGGCGATTGGCGGCGGACTTTTTCTTGTATCGCGATTCTAAGGAGTTTTTGAGATGAGTGGGCCCGACGAATATCAGGCGATCGTGATCGGTTCCGGACAGGGCGGAAATCCGTTGTGCGCGGCGCTGGCCGGCGCCGGCCTGCGCACCGCGCTGGTCGAACGCAAACACGTCGGCGGCACCTGCATCAACGAAGGTTGCACGCCGACGAAGACGATGGTCGCCAGCGCGCGCGTCGCGTATCTTGCGCGGCGCGGCGCCGACTACGGCGTGCAGTGCGGCGACGGAAACATCCGCATCGACATGGAGCGCGTGCGTCAGCGCAAGCGCGAGATCATCGACAGTTTTCGCAACGGCATCCAGTCGCGCATCGAAAAAACCGCCAATCTCGAATTGATCTTCGGCGAAGCGAGTTTTACGGGCCCGAAGTCCGTGCTCGTCAAGCTCTCAGGCGGCGGGCAGCGCGTGCTGACCGGCGAAAGAATTTTCATCAATGCCGGCGCACGCCCCGTCGTGCCCGCCATCGACGGCCTGAAAGATGTTCCCTTTCTCGACAGCACCTCCATCATGGAATTGGCTGCCGTGCCGGAGCATCTGCTGGTTCTCGGCGGCGGCTACGTCGGCCTCGAATTCGGCCAGATGTTCCGCCGCTTCGGCAGCCGCGTGACGATCGTGCAGTCCTCCGGTCAGTTGATCACGCGCGAGGATGCCGACGTCGCCGCTGAAGTCGCCGCCATCCTGCAGCAGGACGGCATCGAAATCGTGCTGAACGCGAGAATGGCGCGGTTCACGCAGTCAGGCGCGCAAGTCCATCTGATGGTCCACACCGGCAGCGGCCCGCGCGATTTCGAGGGCTCTCATCTGCTCGTGGCCACGGGCCGCACGCCCAACACCGATTCGCTGAATGTTTCCGCGGCCGGCATCGCGATCGATAAACGTGGCTACATCCAGGTGAACGCGAAACTGGAAACCAGCGCCGCCGGCATCTTCGCCCTCGGAGACATCAAGGGCGGCCCCGCCTTCACGCACATTTCCTACGACGATTTCCGCATCCTGCGCACCAACCTGATCGAAAATGGCAGCGCCTCCACCGACGGACGCATGGTGCCCTACACCGTGTTCATCGATCCGCAATTGGGCCGCATCGGCATCTCGGAATCCGAAGCCCGCGCGCAAAATAAATCAGTGCGCGTCGCCAAAATGCCCATGACGTACGTGGCGCGCGCCCTCGAGACCGACGAATCGCGCGGCTTCATGAAAGCCATCGTCGATTCCGCGAGTGGCCAAATTCTCGGCGCCGCCGTCCTCGGCATCGAAGGCGGCGAAATCATGTCCATGCTGCAACTGGCCATGATGGGCAAATTGCCCTACACCACGCTGCGCGACGCCACCCTCGCCCACCCCACCCTCGCCGAATCCCTGAATAATTTGTTTCAGCATTTTGAGTAACGCGTTCTTCCCCGGCCGCTCGCCCGCGCTGAAATGATTGGCGCGGCGCTTTACCAATCGGCGATCTCGAGCGACGGCATATTGCTTTTGATCCGTCTCCCAAACTAGTAATCTTTCCTGAGGTACAGTCGCGTTGGCCAACGTCGTCAAATTCGGCGCTCCAGCGAGAAGCCGGGGCGACGCAAACCCAATGCGCCACGACGTCACGGGCGCTCCGGTGAGAATCGGTGCGCGTGTTCTTATTGTCGCTAGCGACGATGAGACGTTTGACGCGGCTTATCTTGGTAAGGTCGGAATTGTAAAATATCTAGAATATGGGTGTGGGTGCGGGCAGAGCTTCCCGTCTGACCCAATGATCGGCGTGGAGTTTGAAAACGGAACGATAGAGGAATTCTGGGCTGAGGAAACGGCCGCCTATACGCCGGATTAGTTTTTGCCACCGTTAGCGCAGTTTGTAGGCACCGGGGGCGCGAAACTCAATCAGGCCGAGGTCGCGCAAGACCTGCAGTTGCTGACGGATCTTGTCACGTACGTGAAGGTTCCGGGGATGGAGTTTTGCGAGAGCGCCGGCGTTGGCGTAGACCTCCTGCAAGGTAAATTCTTCCCTTCCGAGCGAACGGACAGATTGCAACACGTCGAGAGTCCAGCCACGCTTTTCGGGATTCAGGTTTTGAAGCGAGCGAAGACGGTCATAAGCATGGCGGACGTTTCGACTCGGCAGGATGTGGCCTTCGCGAATTATCGGTATTCGGGCATCGGACGGAATCTTGTCGAGCCGGATGTTGCAGCCAACCCATCCTGCGCGTCGCGCTGTCGGGGCCAGCGGCTTGCGGCATTCCAAGGCGGAGAGTGTGAACGCAAACCTTGGAATGACTATCAGCGCCTGGACATGCCACGCGGATGGATCGTACTGAAGCACGTAGAGGTTAGGCGTCCGATCCTCCACGATCGCCAGCTTCATCTTCGAGTATGCCGAATCAACAATCCTCGCGCCGAACGCGCGGGACTGGCTCTTTAGTTGAAACGGCGACTTACAGGAAGCGCACACGTAGTCTATCGCAGCTGTGTTATGGGGCATGAGTTCGATGCAGGGGGAGCTGCACGAAACGCAGTAGAGATTTGTTGCTCCCCATAGTTCCGTTGCTACTCGAGCACGCTGGGAGGCGCTCTTGTAGCGGTCGAGGCCGTGGGTGGGCAGACGTAAATCCATAGTCGCATTAGACCACTTTCCGCATTAACGTTCCCAATTCATACGGACCTCAGATCGCGAATTTCTTGCCGAAGTACCACCGAGTAGCACAGAGGCTTTCGAGCGTCTGGCGTCTGGGGCCGTGATTACGGTCCTCCAAAACAGGGCGTGGGAGAAAAGGCACGAAGCCGGGAGTGGCCCTGCCAAGGGGACCGATGAGATGAGGTGGATAGGGGTGAGTAGCACAGGCACTCTTGCCTGTGCGGGGTCGACTTTTAACGGTTTGGACCGGGGGGATAAAGGGCGAGGGCGCACAGCCAGGAATGGCTGTGCTACTGGCGTGATTGAGCGGGGTGGGTAGCACAGGCATTCTTGCCTGTGCGGGGTTGGGTTTTTGGTGGCGGCAGTAGAGAGGCAATAACAACAGATAAGGCAAGAAAGACAAAGGCGCACAGCCAGGAATGGCTGTGCCACTCCAGGTTGCGACTGAGGCGAGGGTATAATCGCGATATGAGAGACGATTTGGAGACGCCGGAAGCGCTGGCCGAGTTGCTGCGGGAGGAGCGCGCGCGGATGGTGTCGCGGCAATTGCGTGGGAGGCAGATTCGGTCGGAGAGGGTGCTGGAGGCGATGCTGATTGTGCCGCGGCATGAGTTTGTCACGGAGGAATATTGGGCGCGGGCTTATGACGATGCGCCGCTGCCGATTGGGGAAGGGCAGACGATTTCGCAGCCGTATATGGTGGCTTCGATGACGGAGGCGCTGGAACTCACCGGCGGCGAGCGCGTGCTGGAGGTGGGGACGGGGTCGGGTTATCAGGCGGCGGTGCTGGGGCGGTTGGCGCGAGAGGTTCACACGATTGAAATCCGGGAGGAATTGGCGCTAGCGGCGCGTGAGCGGCTGGCGCGGCTCGGCGGGTATGAGAACGTTCACGTTCACGCGGGCGACGGGACGCTGGGCCGCTCGGCGGCGCGTGTGACGGAGATCGAAAGAAAGAATCACACATATGAGGGCGACGCGTGGGATTCGCTGCCGTTTGACGCGATTCTGGTGGCGGCGGGGGCGCCGGAAATTCCGCCGCCGCTAGTGGAGCGATTGACGGAGGGCGGGAGGATTGTTGTGCCGGTGGGAAATGAGCGTGAGCAGCAGCTGATGGTCGGGCGAAAGGTTGATGGAAAGTTGCGGATTGTGGCGCGGTATCCGTGCCGGTTTGTGCCGCTGGTGGGGAGGCATGGGTGGGCGAGTGATGCGATGTAAGAGGGGCGGGCGGCAAGGCGAAGATGGAGGCCTGAAGGCCACCGCTTCACAGGCCACGGCGAACGCGGTGCGTGTTAGCGCTTGGGTCTGGCGCGGGCGATGTCGAAGGCGGTGCGGAGGACGCGGAGGGCGGTTTCGGTCAGGCCGAACTTAGGCAAATCTTGTTCGCGGACGTAACGGGCGTCGGTGACGTCGCTGCCGGCGCGGAGCGAGCCGCCGATGGGATCGCAGAGGTAGTCGAGGATCACGAAGTGATAGCGCGGGCGGGCGTCGGCATTATTAATGTCGGGAGTGCCGCGCTGCGATTTTGATTTCGCGCGAGCGGTCGGCTTCGGCGCGGATTTCGTTTGCGAGGCACGCTTGGAGACGCGCGCTACGCGGGCCGGCGTGGCATCGGGAACGGAATCGGTTGAAGCCTCGCGCTCGGCGGAGTTCGGAATGATGCGCTCGAAGACTTCGATGAGTTCGCCGACGCGGACGATCAAGCCGGTTTCCTCGAGCATTTCGCGCGCGAGGCCTTCGCGAATTGTTTCGCCGAGTTCGAGCGCGCCGCCGGGGATGGACCACTGGTCCTTCAGCGGTTCGTGGCCGCGACGGATCAGCAGAGTGGAATCGCCGTCAATCACCACGCCGCCGACGCCCACGACGGGGTGGCCGGGGAATTCACGTCGATTCTTGATTTCGCGGCGTCGCACACTTACCATCAGCGGTATATAATACGCCCAAGTGGCTCGGCAGCAGCCGTCAGGAAGGAGATTCCCACCGTGGTCCGTTGTCCAAAATGCGGCGCTGAAGTTGATTGCGACGAGGACGAGGTTGAAGAGGGCGAGATCCTGAGTTGCCTGGAGTGCGAGGCGGATCTCGAAGTCGTGCAGAAGCGTCCCGTCAGCGTGAACGTGATTTCCGACGATGACGATGACGACGACGAAGAGGAAGCCGATCCGGCTAAGCCCGCCGACGACGATGCGGACGATGACGACGACGATGACGATGAAGAGGATGACGACGAGTAGTGCGGGCGCGTCGCCGGAATGTATGCAACGCCGGATTTTTTTTGCGCTGTAAGTTGGCCACGCCGTGAAGGCTTTTCTCGCCGGTTTCGCTGCGATCGTGCTTTCAATTTGCGCCGCTGTGGCGGCGGTTCCCGCGGGTGCCGCGCAGAAGGCGCGCGCCCCGAGTTTTCTGGTCCACGCGAACGTATTCAACGACAGAGGATTCACGGTTCCCAATGCGCTGGTTCGCATGCGCCGCGCGGCGGAATCGAATTGGCGCTGGAAAGCTGTATCGGACGGCGAGGGCGAAATAGCGCTGCACGTGCCGCCGAACGATTTGTACGTGTTGCGCGTGGACGCCAAGGGTTACCAGGTGTTGACGCAGAACGTGGACGCGACGCAGACCGACAACGCGGACATCGCGCTGCACCTGGCGCCAATCGGGGGAGGCAAAACGCAATGAGAGCGCGCGCCGCTGCGCTGTTCGTAATCGTGTTGCTGGGCGCGGGATGCGCTTTAGCGCAGGGCCAAGGAAAAAAGAAGGGGCCGCAGTTGCGCGACGTCGCCGGCCAGGTGGTGGACAAGGACGAGAACCCGGTCGTTTCCGCTGTGATTTATCTGGAGAACATGAACACGAAGAGCGTGCAGAGCCACATCTCGGACGACAGCGGGGCGTTCGAGTACAGCGGCCTCGATCCCAACGTGGATTATCAGATTTACGCCGAGCACGACGGAATGACTTCCTCGACGCACACCATATCCAGTTTCGATTCGCGCATGAGCGTGAATATCGAATTAAAAGTGGATCGCAAAAAAGACGATAAGTAGCGTGGATCGCTCGCCGCGCTTGCCGAATTACTGCATCTTTAGATATTGCGGCAGGCTTTCGGCGGCGCCGCCGATCGCGCGTGCCAGGCTGAGTTTCGCGACGTTGTGCGCGAACACGCTGTCAATGTAATCGAGTTCCGCGCCCGCCATGGATTCCTGCGACTGCACGAGCGCGACGTTGTCGCTGACGCCGGCTCCGAGGCGCAGGCGCGTTTCGTCAAGCGTTTGGGCGACGACCTCGCGATTCTTCTCCGCCAATTCCACCTGGCTGGCCGCGGCTTCGACGTCGAGATACGCTTCGCGGACTTGGCCTTCGATTTGGCTGCGCTCGTCTTCGAGTTCCGCGCGGCGCTGATCGAGAGCGGCGTCGGCTTGCTCGACGTCGCCGGCGGCGCGGCCGCCTTGCCAGATGGGAACGGTGAGCGTGCCGCTGACGGTGTAGGTGGCGCGGGCTTCGCCGGGATTCGTGCCGATGGCGCCGAAATCGGCGCTGACGGCGAGGGACGGGAGGCGCTCGTCGCGCGCCGCGGACTTCGCGAGTTCGGCGGCGTGAACTTCGGCGTCGGCGGCTTTCAGATCGGGGCGATTGTCGAAGGCCTGTTTCAGCGCGTCGTCGATCGTGATCGGAGGAGCGGGGGAGTATGGAATGTCGTCCGTGATTTCAAATTGATCGGTGGGAGGCAGGCCGGTCAGGCGCGCGAGATTTATTTTTTGCTTAGTCAGATCGTTTTGCAGAGAAAGCAATCGCTGCTGCTCGGTTAGAACTTCCACCTGGCTGCGATTGACGTCGACCTGCGCGACTTTGCCGTATTGAAACTGCTGCTGCGTCTGGCTGAAAACGGCGTTGGCGGTTTCGAGTTGCGCTTCGGCGGATTGCACGCGGGCCTGCGCGGCGATCACTTCAAGGTATGCGCCGCTGACGGCCAGGACGACGAGATCGCGCGCGTCTTCGGCGGAAAGTTTATCGGCCTGCTCGGTTTCCCTGGCGGCGCGATAGTTGTTGACGTCCGTCATGTTCGCGACGGTTTGCGACAATCTCGCGCGAACGTCCATGTAATTGAACGGGCCGACGACGGTGGGGAATGAGAAGCCGGGAACCTGGAAGTGCAGACCGAGCGCGGCAAGGTTTACGGTCTCAAACGTTTCGGCGATGTCGCCGCTGACGTTGGGAAGGAGCGCGCTGCGCACGGAGCGAGCCTGGCCTTCGGCCTGGCGCACGGTTGCGGAGAGATCGACGGCGCCGAGGTTGTAGGCGAGGCCGCGCGCGATGGCTTCGCGCAACGACAACTTGCCGGAGAACGGCATCTTCGCGGTGCTGCCGGCGCTGCCGGAGTAGGGGCCGGAGACGTTGACGGTGGGATTCAGCGTGTTGACGCTGGTCTCGGCGCCGGGCACGGGTTGGTCGGCGGCGGCGACCGATCCGTTCTGCACGGGGCGGCCGGTGAGGGGGACTTGATTGGCTGCCGGCGGCGGCGCGCCGGCGCTTGCCGCTCCGAATTGCGCGCGCGCGGGCTGGGCCAGGGCGATCAGTGCAATGCAGAGGATGGCGGCAAGCATTGCGATCCGGGCGCCGCGATTTGTCCGTTCGATTTGTTGTGTCATGTGAGTGGGACCTTGCCTTTCAGTTTCGGAGTATTTTCCACGGGGATTCGATGTTGATTTCATCTCAGTGCGCAATGAGCGCGTCGATTTTAGCATGCGGAAACTGCCGCTCCGGAGTAGTGCTGGGCTACGATTAGGCGTTGCGGCAGCGCAAATACCGAGGGGGCGCGATGCGAACGATTCTCCTGCTGTGTATTTCCAATACGTTTATGACCTTCGCCTGGTATGGGCACCTGAAATATCCAAGCTTGCCGCTATACAAGGCGATCGTGTTCAGTTGGGTGATTGCATTCGGAGAATATTGTTTTCAAGTGCCGGCAAACCGTTGGGGCTACGGTGAATTCACGGCCTATCAACTGAAGATCATTCAGGAGGTCATTACGCTCTGCGCGTTCGCGATATTCGCGTATCTCTATCTCGGCGTGGCGCCGAAATGGAATTACGTGGTCAGTTTCGTCTGCATCCTGGCGGCGGTCGCGTTTGCGTTTAAAGGAAGCCTTTGACGCGCCTGCGAATGAACGAGCGCTCGCGGTTAATAAATTCAAAGCGGGAGACGCCGTGTGGCGTGGCGTCTCCCGCTTCCGATTAGTTCCCGGTAAATTCCAGCGCGATCTTGCTCAGGGCGTCCCATTGGTCGGTGCGGAAGGGTGCTGCGGGTAGTCCGGCGGCGTTGTAAAGATTGGCGCCGTCGGGGTAGTTGTCCCACGCGTAGCGAACCGCGACCGGTGCGGTGACGCCGGCGCTGCGGACGACGACGCTATCGCCGTCGATCGTAGCGTCGGCATCGACGAATTTCTGATCGGCGCCGGCGATTTGGAACCATTTCAGCGGGCCGCCTTTTGCGACGAGACCGCCGCCAACGTGTGTGAACGTGAGGCGGATGGCGCTGCCTTCGACTTTCATCGATTCGTAGACGGGTCCGTAGTATTCGATATTGTGGCCATAAGTGTTGGCAAGCGCGATCAGTGTCAGGCGATCGCCGAGAGGTTCTTTATTTTTGGGATGGACGTTGTCGGGATCGCCGATGTCGATGGTGACGGCCATCGCGGTATTGGGCAGGGAGAGGATCGCGGCCTGGCCTTCGCGCACGAGGGGATTGTTGCTGACATTCTTGAGCGCGGGGAGTTGCACTTCGTAGAAGGGGAAATTCCCTTCGCCCCAAACGCGGCGCCAGTCGTTGATGAGCGCGTCCAGCACGTGGGGATAGAGCGTCAGGCCGGCTTTGGCGCCGGTGATGGATTCGCCCTGATACCAGATCGCGCCGCGAATCGCGTAGGGGATCACGGGATTGATCATGGCGTTGAAGAGGACCGTGGGCTCATGCTGATCTTGTGCGGGATCGCGAATGGGTCCCGGCTTGCCGGGCGGGCGCGCGTTGAGCGTTTGCGGCGCGGGCGGAGCCTGGTCGGTGGTGGCTTTGGGATTCTGGCGATAGAAGGTTTCGAGGGCGTCGAAGCGATCGAGCATCGGCTTGAGCGACGCATCGGCGGCGAGCGTATCGCGATCGACCCATGCTTCGGCGGTGCTCGCGCCGTAAGCCTCAAGCACGATGCCCACCGGGACGTTGAGCGCTTTTTGCAGATCGCGGGCGAAAAGATAGCCGACGGCGGAAAAATCGCCCACGGTTTGCGGGCTGCAGATGAGCCACTGCCCGGCGATGTCCGATTGCGGCTCGTACGATTTGCTCGGCTTGCCGGTGAACATGCGGATCTGCGGATAGTTCGCGGCGGCGATTTCCTGCTCCTCGTTGAGCAGGCCGGCGTAGGGAGCGTGCTGCTTCGAGACCGGGAATTGCATGTTGGATTGGCCGGAGCCGAGCCAGACTTCGCCGACGAGGACATCTTGAATGGTGATGGAATTCTTGCCGGAGATGGTCATCTCGAATGGGCCGCCGGGTTTGAGTTTGGAAAAACGGACCATCCATTTGCCGTCCTTGCCGGCGATCACGGATTTTTTTTGCTTAAGGAAACCGACGGTGACTTTTTCACCGGGATCGGCGGTTCCCCAGACGGGAACCGGCATGCCGCTTTGCAGGACCATGTGGTCGCTGAAGAGCGTGGAGGGCTTGACATCGGCGAGAGCGGCAGAACTGAACGAAGCGAGAACGGCAACGGCGAAAACGGCGCAGCTCAAAACGTGGAGCGATCGCCTGGTCATCATGGGCTAGTGAAACCTCCGATTCTGTGGGGCCGCCATGGGACCGGGCGGACCGCGGTGCATTCTATATGTTTTTGGGGCGAGCAGCGCAAGCATTGGGACGCGAACACTGAGGTGAAGGTTTCCGGGCAACGAGTGTAAACTGGCGCGCTATGAAACGACTGCTTGTGACGGGCGCGGCGGGCAAAGTGGGCACGCACGCCATCAATCGAATTCTGGAAGCCGATGAATGGAAGGGCGCGAGCGTTCGCGCTTTGTGTCACAACCGCGTGCTTGCGCCGCGCGAGCGCCTGGAAATCGCGCGCGGCAGCATCGCGGATCGGGACGTGGTGCGCGAGGCCATGCAGGGAGTCACGCACGTACTGCACTGCGCCACGTGCAAGGAAACGCCCGGCGAAATTATTGACGTAACGGTGAAGGGATTGTTCTGGCTGCTGGAGGAATGCCGCGCGAGCCCATCTTTCAAGCAGATCATCGTGATTGGAGGAGATGGCGCGGTGGGGCATTTCTTTTACGCGCATCCGGCGCCGGTCACGGAGCAGCAGAAGCACACGGCTTACCCAGGCTGCTATGCGCTGTCGAAAGTGCTCGAAGAGGTTCTGCTGGAACAGTATTACGTCCAGTACGATTTGACCGGATGCTGCCTGCGCGCGCCGTGGATCATGGAGAAGGACGATTTCAAATACTCGCTGTCGTTTGGGGAGGACGTTTTCGGAGGGCCGCGCTGGCGCGATTTGGTGGGAGCGGAACGCGCGGATGCGTACGTGAAAAGCGGCACGGTGCCGCTGATGCTCGATCCTGATGGGCAGCCGGTGAAGCGCAACTTCGTTCACGTGAGCGATCTGATTCAGGCCGTGCTGCTTGCGTTTGACAATCCGAAGGCACGCCGGCAGACATTCAACATTTGCATGGATGAGCCGGTGGACTACGGAGCTGTGGCGGCGTATCTGCGCGCGACGCGAGGGTTGCCTGCGGTCGAAATCAAGACACCATTTCGCTCAACGTGGCTGGACAATACCAAGGCGAAATTTCTGCTGGGATGGCGGCCGCAATACGATTTGGCGAAGCTGATCGATGAGGCCTGGACGTATCAGCGCGCGGCCGACGAGCAACGCAAGATTTGGTACCCGGGGTAGGAAGGCAAGCGGCAATGCCCGGCGAATCAAATCTCCCAGCACGTCCGCCAAAGGCATTCAGCGAACTCTTCGGCGGGCCAAAAGACACCGACCGTTTCCCACAGGAATGGTGCCGGTGGTGAGACTCGAACTCACGACCTAGGGATTATGAGACCCTCGCTCTACCCCTGAGCTACGCCGGCATCCGCGGGACTTCAGCATGGTACGGACGCGGTTCGGCGACTGTCAAGCTGGCGGCTCATACCGTCCGAACGAGGCAAAGATAGCGCGGAGGCGCAGAGAGCGCTGAGGCTCGCGGAGGGGCCGGCAACGCGAATCGGTGGGGGAATCCAGCGGCGCTGCAGCGGTGGTCACGGCTCTGCAATGGGCGCATATAGCTTCCGGAGACCTGTTGTGCCACATCGGCACAGGGCTCAATTCGGCGTCCAACAAGCGATTCTGGCGCGCGTTACCCCATAGGACCTCCGTACCATTGTCCCAGTCCGTGGCTGGTTCTAAGCTCAAAGTGCAATTTGCGGACCTGACTGACTGCGCTGGCGGGGGCGACCCTGTTCGGGCGGCCAAAGCCGGGGGTGTTGATCGTTTAGACACAAAGGGTGAAAAACAGTACTTTAGTACCAGAATGGAACATTTCGGTGTATAGTCCCTCCGTTGGTTTCTCTCTCGGAGGGCTACATGCCCAAGTACATCGCAGTAGCTGCAGTTGTAGCGATGCTGGTACTAACAGGAGCGATGGGCGGAGTCGTAACGGCGCATCATGCCGGAGCGAGTTCGCTCTCAGCTAACGGGTTCGGGCCGCTGCCGCCGCCACCGGCGCGCAATGGGTTCGGACCGCTACCGCCACCGCCGGCGCGCAACGGGTTCGGGCCACTACCGCCCCCACCGGCGCAAGCGAGCTGAACCTGGTAACTAGGTTCGAAGCTGGACCTAGACTGGACTCAGCCGCTTAGAGGTTTGGTTGCTGAGTCCGGCAGATTATGTGTTGTTAGCCGCAGGGTTCGTCCTGTATGTCGGCGTGTTGGTGTGCTCCGTTAGATCGAAGTCCTTCCTGAATTACCTGACTCTAAATCTCTACGTTATCGTAGCGACTGTGCTGTCGGTGAGCCGGATTGCGATATTGGAGACGGCGGGCTTTCGGTCCCGCCAGTACTACTATTTTTTCTATTATTCCGACGTCCTGCTGACGATTTGTCTGTTTTTCGTGCTGATGGAACTGTACTCACACGTTTTTTCCGAATTGCGCTTGGGGAAATATATACGCGGCGGAGCAATGCTGGTTCTGGGGGCGACGGCTTTGGCTTCATATCTGCTTGTGGTGGCGTCGCACGATAAGATGAGGACGGCATTTGTAACGGAGCTTTCTCAGAACCTTTATTTTGTGGGGCTGGTGCTCACGTATGTGTTGTGGGGCGCGGTCATGAAACTGCACGAGACGCGTACGCGGCTGATCCAGTTCGTGCTTTCGCTGGGTGTTTATTTTAGCGCGTTCGCCGCGAGCTTCGCGCTGTCGAATCTCTACCCGAGTATCGCGCTTTCGGAATACGCGCAGCCGGTTCTCGGGATTCTCTTACCCGCGGCGTGGGTTTACACATTTTCGCAGGTGAGCGAAGACGCGCGCTTGGCGGTGGCCAGCGTTTCTGCGTCGAGATCTGTTTCCAGCCCGATGTCCGATCGATGATGGTCTTCTTGCTTATCGTTTGCCCTCGCTGACGGATCTGCTCCCGTAACAGTGACGTGCTTGGCGTACGAGCGCCGGAGCTGTAATTGTGGGCCCCGCGGCTTGACTGTTACCATAGCGCTGCTGTGTGGCAGTTGTGTGGCGAGTTCGTCCGATGCAGTCCTCACTTCAATTGCGGATTCTTGAAATTGTTTCGCGGCAGGGCATGCTGCGCGCGGGAGAGACGCTGGGCGTTGGCGTTTCTGGTGGCGCCGATTCAGTCGCGTTGCTGCGGCTGCTGCTGGAACTGCGCGATACGCTCGGGGTTCGGCTCGTGGTGCTCCATTTCAATCACCAGCTTCGTGGTGCGGATGCCGCTGACGATCAGGGATTCGTGGAAGAGCTGGCGGCGGCTCATGGTTTGGAATGCGTCGTGAGTGCACAAGACGTGCGCGGCGCCGCGCTGCGTGGGAAGTGGAATCTCGAGGACGCGGCGCGGCGGTTGCGCTATCAATTTTTCGGTGACGCCGTGGCCCAAGGCCGCGTGACGCGCGTGGCCGTGGCGCACACCGCCGACGATCAGGCGGAAACCGTGCTGGCCCACTTGTTGCGCGGTGCGGGCATCACCGGCTTGGCGGGAATTCATCCTGTGTTCGGATCGATCGTTCGGCCTCTGCTGGAAATTCGCAGACAGGAATTGCGCGAGTATCTTGTGGTGCTGGGCCAGCCGTGGCGCGAGGACGCGACGAACAACGACACGACGCGCCTGCGTGCGCGAATCCGGCACCGGCTGCTGCCGTTTTTGGAGCGGGAATTCGAGCCGCAGGTGGTGGCGCAACTGTGCCGGCTGGCGTCGCTTGCGGCGAACGAGGAAACGTTCTGGGATTCCTGGGTGAGCGCGGCGTTTCAAAGCAAGGCGCGGCGCGAACCTTCCGGCGCGATCGCGATCGGCGCGGCGGATCTGCTGGAGCCGATCGATTTCACGTCGAGCGCAGCGGCGGCGCTGGCGCAGGATGGTGACGGCGGCGCGTTGGACTGCACAGCTTTTTCTCGCCGGCTTGTGCGACGGATCTATCGGGAATTGCGTGGCGATGGCGCGGGGTTGACCGCGCGCCACACGGAGCAAGTGCTATTTCTGGCGGGCAAGCGTGTGCCCGATTACGGTGGGCGAGCGTCTACCCGCGCGAGCCGCGCTGAGACGCAGCTCCCCGGTGTCCGCGTCACGCGTGAATTTGACGCGCTGAGATTTTCGTTGGCAATTGCGCCGGGCGTGAATGCGCAGACCGACGCTGCGAACGGCGCAGGCGCGCGCTTCGAGTATCCGATTCGGCTCGACGGCGCCGATTGGGCGGAGGTCGCGGTGCCAGAGATCGGGCGGCGCGTGCGGCTCAAACTGATTGACTGGCCGCAATCCTCGCGGGAAACTAGAGTGCAGCAGATTGCGCTCGACCGCGATCGATTGCGCTCTCCGCTGGTGGTTCGAAGCTGGCTTCCGGGTGATTGCTTCCGGCCTTCGGGGCGGCGTCATATTCGCAAACTGAAGCGGCTGCTGCTGGAGTCGCGCGTTCCAGTAAGCGACCGGGCGGGATGGCCTGTTCTAACCAGCGCCGGAGCGATCGTTTGGGCGCGGGGATTTCCAGTAGCCGCGGAGTTCGCGGCAGCAGCGGGAACCGCGGCCGCGGTGGTGGTCGAGGAAGAGTTGTTGTGAGAGCGGAATTTGCGCGGGTGACCTCGGCTGGGTTGGCGCATCTAAGTATCTAGCAAGCTACGGGCCGGTACGAATTGGTGGTTGGCGCGCGAAAGTGTTTTATATTGGGCATGCGCCTTTTTGGGGGCGCGGGGTTATGGCGGGCTTGGGCGGACGGTTATTCTCCTCTCCCCGCAGGTGAGGCAAGCCGTGAACAATAGCTCGACGGTCAAGACGGTTCTCTTCTGGATGTTCATCATCCTGTTGGGCGTCGTGCTGTGGAAAATGGTGTCCGCCAGCGGGCAGACGGCCAAGGAATCCGAGCCGAGCTACAGCGAATTCATGGCCCAGGTGGACAAGGGCAACGTGAAGGACGTGACGCTGTATCTTTCGCCGAACAGCTACGACGTCGAAGGCGATTTGAGCAATCCGCCCCAGAAGTTCCGCACCACGATCTTCAAGGAATCCGCGCCGGACCTGACCAAAGAGCTGCAGGACAAAGGCGTCGCGATCACCGTGAAGGAGATCAATCGCGCGGACTGGCTTTCACTGCTGGTCAACTTCTTGCCGCTGTTACTGCTAATCGCGGTGTTGATTTTCATCATGCGGCAGATGCAGGCCGGCGGCAACAAAGCGCTGAGCTTCGGGAAATCGCGCGCGCGCCTGCTGACTTCGCAGCAGAAGAAAGCCACGTTTAAAGACGTCGCCGGAATCGAAGAGGCCAAGGAAGAGCTGCAGGAAATTATCGATTTCCTGAAAGACCCGCAAAAATTCCAGAAGCTCGGCGGGCGCATTCCCAAAGGCGTGTTGCTGGTCGGGCCGCCAGGCACGGGCAAGACGCTGTTGGCGCGGGCCATCGCCGGCGAAGCCAATGTGCCGTTCTTTTCGATTTCGGGTTCGGATTTCGTGGAAATGTTCGTGGGCGTGGGCGCGAGCCGCGTGCGCGATCTATTCGAACAGGGCAAGAAGAATGCGCCCTGCATCGTGTTCATCGACGAAATTGACGCCGTCGGGCGCCATCGCGGCGCGGGCTTGGGCGGCGGGCACGACGAGCGCGAACAGACCTTGAACGCGCTGCTGGTCGAAATGGACGGATTTGAATCCAACGAAGGCGTGATCCTGATCGCGGCCACCAATCGTCCCGATGTGCTGGACCCGGCGCTACTGCGGCCGGGCCGGTTCGATCGCCGCGTGGTGGTGCCGCGGCCGGATATCAAGGGACGCGAGGAAATTCTGCGCGTGCACACGCGTAAGGTACCAATCAGCGAGGACGTGGATCTGTCCGTGATCGCGCGCGGCACTCCGGGATTTTCCGGCGCCGATCTTGCCAATCTGGTGAACGAAGCCGCGCTGTGGGCCGCGCGCCAGAATCGCAAGCTCGTGATGATGATCGATTTCGAGATGTCCAAGGACAAAGTTTTGATGGGCGTCGAGCGCCGGTCGATGATTCTCTCCGATGAGGAGAAGCGCAACACGGCGTACCACGAGGCGGGCCACGCGCTGGTCGCCGCGATGACGCCGACTGCCGATCCGCTGCACAAGGTCACCATCATCCCGCGCGGCATGGCGCTGGGTTTGACGATGCAATTGCCGATCGACGACAAGCACACCTACACGAAGACGTATCTTGAAGGCACGCTCACGGTGCTGATGGGCGGGCGTCTTGCGGAGGAAATTTTCCTCGGCCACATCACCACCGGCGCCGGAAACGATATCGAACGCGCCACGGAGATCGCCCGCAAGATGGTGTGCGATTGGGGCATGAGCGATCTGGGGCCGCTGGCGTTCGGGAAAAAAGAAGAAGCGATCTTCCTGGGCCGCGAGATCAACCAGCATCGCGACTATTCCGAAGACACCGCGATCCAGATCGACAAGGAAGTCCACAGGATCGTGATGATGTGTTATGAGACGGCGCGCAATATCCTGACGCTGCATCGCGAAACGCTGGAGCGCATTGCCGCCGCGCTGCTCGAACGCGAAGTGCTCGATGCCGGTGAACTCAAGCTGCTTCTGGCCAATCAGCCGCTGCCTGAGCGCGTGATTCCGCCGCCTCCACAGCAGCCTCCGCCGGCGGTGCCCGCGGCTGAGCCGCGTCAATCGCCGCGCCCGGAATTGCGTCCGGCGCCGGGTTTCACCAAGGGTTGAGCCACCCGGCTATCTCAAGCTGATCCGTACGAGTTCCACGCCTTGCCGCGGCAGCTCCAGCGGCAGCGTCAACGTCCCGCCCTTAGCCGTCATATTCTGCGGAGTTCCCAACGTGGCTAATGCGCCCGCGTGTTCGAGCGCGGCTTGCTGCTCCGCCGTCGGCGCGGCGGGCGATCCCATATCGAGCCATGCGCGGTAGGCGTTGCTGTGTTCTTCATCCATCCGGAATTGTTCCACGCTCACGCGTTGCTTTTTCGCCACGCCATTCACGTGGATCTGCACGCTGGCCGCGGGCGCCTTCACGTCGTCATCGTGATAATTCCAAACCAGCACGTCGACTTCCTGTTGCGAGCGCGTCGCGATGGCGTTCACATCGGGCGCTCCGGTCACGCTGTTCGCCAGAATATCCTCGACGGGCAGGCCGCCGGAGCTCGTGACGGGAAGCCAATTGCCTTTGAGCATTCCCAGCATGCGAAAGACGTTCAGCACGGCCTTGTCCACACCATTCGTCGCCAACTCGCGATATCCCGCGAAGTAGGGTTGGCCTTCAAATTCCAGCGCCCAGGTCGCTGAACCCTCGATGTTCACGCCGTTTTTTCGCGCGAGTTCGTACGTGCGCGCTTCCGCTTCCGCCACGTAAACGCCGTAAAGCGGACCGTTGCGATAGGCCTCGACCGGATTCGTGGCCAGCGAGCACGCGCCGCATCCTTCCGGATCGCTTTCGCCCAATATGATTGGCGTGTTGCGGAATTCGGGAAACGACGCGACGATTTTCATTCCGCGGTCCATGTTCGCCAATTGATTGCGAATGCCCATGCGCACGTGACCATCCACCATCGATGGCGAGCCCTTGGGGTGAAAGCTGATGAAATCGAGCGGCGCGCCGGTGCCGCCCGTGGCGGAATTTGCGCCCTTGCTGCAATGCGTCAGGAATTGCTGCAGAAACGTCGAGCGCGCGCCCGGCCCCGTGGCGTCGGGACCGCCGATCTTCGCGTCGGGCAACACGCTGCGAATGGCGGCCGCGGTCACGTCGTAAAGATGGTCATACTCTTCGGGCGTGCCGTGCCAATACGAGATGTCCGGCTCATTCCACACTTCCCACAGCCAGCCGTGCAACGCAGCGGCGCCGTAGCGATCGCGCAGGTGCGTGGCCCAGGCGGCCACGAGCGCGCCCCACTTGGCGTAGTCTTTCGGCGGATAGGACCAGCCGGTGAAAATGGGGCCTTTCGGAAACGTGTGGCGATACGGTTCGGGATTCGTCGAAAGCGCTTCCGGCATGAAGCCGACTTCCACCAGAGGCTCGACGCCGGCATCGTGCATTGCGTCGAAAATCTGATCGGTGATCGTCCAGTCGTAAATGGGGTTGCCAGCGGTGTCCTCGCTGTAGGCGTTTGTCGAGCCCCATTTGAGCGAAGGTGTGCCGTCGCCGCTTGTCAGCAGATTGTGCAAGCGCACGTGCACCGGCGTGGGGCTGAGCGCTGTGAGCTCGTGCAACAATTTCTGGCCGTTCGCGGAGTAAACGTAGTTCGGTTCGTCCGCGCCGAAGAAATTCCACGCGGCGGAATATTCGCCGTCCGGATGCGCGGCGTCCACGTCGACGATTACCGGCGCCGCCGACGCGGCGCTCGGCGCAACGCTCGTCTGCGCAGAGGCCGGCGCAGCGGCCGCTTGTTTCGCGTGGGTCGCGTTGCGCGGCCCGGCTGCGGCCATAGCGGCGGCCATTGCCAGCGCCGTGCCCGCCATCGCCAGCCGTGTTGAAGATCGCACCATGGTTTGCCCGGCGCATCATACATCAGCAATCGGCCATTCGGCACAGCTGCAATACCTGCGCCGCGGCGATGTGGCGTAGAATACCGGCATGGCGCAGAAGCCGGCGGTCCCGTCCACGATAGAAGTTGATTGCCCGTGCTGCCGGGCCAAGCTGACGATCGATACGCGGCTCGCGGTGATCCTCGCGCACGAACTTCCTCCGCGCGCGGCGCCGGGAGTGGACCTGACCGACTCCGCGAACATCCTGGCCGAGCAGGAGCGGGTGCGCGAAGACAAATTCCGCCAGTCCATCGAAGCCGAGAAAAACAAGGAAGATGTCCTGACGCGCAAATTTGAAGAAGCCCTGAAGCGAGCCAAGGACCAGCCGGTTGAAAAACCCGTCCGCGATTACGATCTTGATTAGGCGCCCGACCTTCTAAGTGCCCAATTTGCACTCAATGCGGTTTTGCAGATGACGGCCCGCCCGCGTTTCCGTCTGGGCCTCGGCTCGCGCGCGCTTGCGTTGGGCGAGCGCACGCTGGTGATGGGCGTGCTTAACGTCACGCCCGATAGCTTCTCCGACGGCGGCGCGTATCTCGATTCGCAATCCGCTGTGGCGCATGCGCTGGCGATGGAGCGCGCCGGCGCGGATTTGATCGATATCGGCGCGGAATCCACGCGTCCCGGCGCGTTGCCCGTCCGCGCGGCCGAACAGATCGTGCGCTTGCTGCCCGTGCTCCACGGATTGCGCGGCGTCTTGCGCGTCCCGATTTCGGTCGATACGCAGAGCGCCGAAGTTGCCGAAGCCGCGGCGGATGGCGGCGCGCAAATCCTGAACGACGTGTCAGCGCTGCGCGCGGAACCCGAGTTGGCCAAAGTTGCCGCGCGGCATCGCATGGCGCTGATCCTGATGCATATGCGCGGCACGCCCGCGACGATGCAGCGCGGTCCGTTTGCGCGCGACGCTATGCGCGATGTTGCGGCAAGCTTGAGCCGCGCGGTCCGCGTCGCTCGCGCCGCGGGCGTGAGCAAGGATCGGATTCTGGTCGATCCCGGCTTCGGATTCGGCAAGCGGCACGCGCAGAATTTCGAGTTGCTGGCACGCTTGCCCGAACTGGCGCGCCTCGGTTTTCCCATCGTCGTCGGGCCGTCGAGAAAAAGTTCGATCGGCGTGGCGCAGTTGGGCAATTTATCGGCGGGCAAGAAGGAAGCGCCTCCGGTCACGGAGCGCCTCTGGGGCACGGCCGCTGCCGTGACGGCGGCGATTCTGGGCGGCGCGCACATCGTTCGCGTGCATGACGTCGCGGAAATGGTTCAGGTCGCGCGCGTGGCCGACGCGGTGCTTGGCGGCATCTAAGCGATTGAGGCCGTTCAGCGTGTTGCAGGAGATCATTTTGCGTTTCGCGTCAACACATCTCGCGCGGTATCTATCGCGCTACGGATCGCGCGCCGGCCATCTGTCGCGAGGCGTTCTTCCGCTGCTGTTCTTGCTCGCGTGTATCCCCGCGTTTTCGCAGGCGGTTCCTGCCGAGCCCGATCCGCTCGCGCGCATTCGGGCGCAGGCTCCGGCGCCCGCGTGCTCGGAAGCCGAACCTACGCTGTGCGCCGAAGCCGCGCCCAAAATCATCGCCAACGCCACGGGCAGTGATTCAACGATCCAGAAGAATCTGAGCATTCTGGGAAGCGGCGAAGGCGGCCACGCGATGGGGGCGCCGCCTCCGCAAAGCGTTGTTGACGACGTGCGCGTTACAGATTGGGCCGTGGCCGCGTTCCGCGCCGCGGGGCTTGACACGCACACGGAACCTGCGTCGCCAAGCGCGCACGGTCTCGAGGACGTCGTCGCGGAAATCCGCGGCCGCGAAAATCCCAACGAGGTCGTGATCCTGGCCGCGGCCATCGATCCGTCCGCGATAGATAACAGCCTCGAAGCGGCTATCGACGCCACGGTCCTGACCGAAGCCGCGCGCGATATCGCGGCGACGGGCCTCGTGCCCCGGCGCACGATTCGATTCGTTCTTTTTGTAAGTGGCGCAGCGAACGTCTGCGGCGCTTCGGATTATGTTGTCGCGCACGCCGGCGAATTGGATCGCACGATCGCCGTCATCATGGTGGCGCAGGGCGCGGGACGCGGCACGCGTTATCTGCTGAACGCCCGGCACGATATTGAGTCGCAAGTGCGTGAAGCGCTAAAGCCGCTGGATGAACTGGGCCTGGCGCCCGATTCTTTCGATGACGCGGCCGGCGCATGCGCCACGGATTTCTCTCTTCAAGGCGTGCCGACGCTGGTAGCGAACGCTGAAGAGGCGGGCACCGCCGCTGCTTCCGCAACGCTCGGCCAGATGGATCTGCCGGAATTGAACCGCCACGCGGCAATCGCCGGCGTGACCGCCTTCGACGTCTCGGAAGATGTAGCGCCGCTAGGGCCGCGCCTGTCGCCCGCCCAAGTCAAGGCGCTGATGAAGCCAGCCGGACCGCAATAGACACTTGAGCGTCGCCGGTTGATTGTCCCGCTGTGTCACGTCATTGCCCCACCTCGGAACGCGTAGTACGCTAACCGCGCGATTTTCATGTTGGAAGCGAACGAATCGCACGACCGACCAAAATGACCGAGCCTCAGCCGCCATCCACGGATCAAACCGTCGGAGCCGAAATGCTTCGCGGCTTCTGGTATCCCGCGACGCTTGGCGACCGGGTGCGAAAACGCGGCCTGCTGGCGCTGCATTTGCTCGGCGAGCCGCTGGTGATCGGGCGCGATCCCGACGGTCGCGCGTTTGCGCTGCGCGATGTTTGTCCGCATCGCGGAATGCCGCTGAGCGCGGGGCGCTTTGAAAATGGCAACGTGGAGTGCTGCTATCACGGCTGGCAATTTGAGCCGCATACGGGCCAGTGCCGCGTGGTGCCCTCGATCACGGAGGATTCAAAGCTCAAGGTCGAGCGCATCTACTGCGGCAGTTTTCCCTGCGCCGAGCATGACGGCTACGTGTGGGTTTACATGTCCGATCAACCGTTGCGCGGACCCGCCGCGTCCGGCGCATCTGAAGTGCCGCCCGCGCCGCAACTTGAGACTTTCAGCGAGCATTACCGCATCACGCGTCTTGAAGCCGACCTTCCGAGCAACGTCGATCACGGCATCATCGGTCTGATGGACCCCGCGCATGGACCGTTCGTCCACCAATCGTGGTGGTGGCGATCGCGGCGCAGCATTCAGACCAAAGAAAAAAACTTCGAGCCGATTCCGCTGGGCTTCCGCATGAGCGCGCACAAGCCATCGGCCAACAGCGGCGCCTACAAACTGCTGCGGATTTACAACGAGCCCATTACCACGACGATCGATTTCATCTTGCCGAATCATCGCCTGGAAGTGATTCACTGCGGGCGCTTCTGGTTTTCAAGCCGCACCACGGTGACGCCGGTGACGGCCGATCAATGCCGCATCGACTTCTGCGCCGCGTGGAATATTTTTCCGTGGATGCCGTTCGTTGTGCCGATCTTCCGCTCGTTCGCCACGCGATTCATCGGCCAGGATCAGCACACCATGGAAAAGCAGATCGTCGGCCTGCGTAGCCATCCCACGCTGATGCTTGTGGACGACGCTGATCGCCCCGCGCGCTGGTATTTCCAATTGAAAAAGGCCTATCTCGATTCCCGCCGCACGGGCCAGCCCTTCGAGCATCCGATTGCCGGCCCCGTGACGCTCCGCTGGCGCAGCTGACGCCGCGCTATAATGGATGGCGATGAATGCTGACGCGTCACGCGGGCCATCGCCGTTGCGTTTCGGTCCGGTGCTGGCGATCGATTACGGGCGCAAGCGCCTGGGGCTGGCTCTGTCCGATGAGCTGGGCGTGACGTCGCGCCCGCTGGCCACCTGGATTCGCACGAACCGCCGGCGCGACATCACGCGCCTGCGCGAGCTTGTGCGGCGTCACGGCGTGCGGCGAATCGTGGTCGGCTTGCCGCTACATCTCGATGGCGCGCCCAGTGAGATGTCCGCCGAAGCCGCGCGCTTCGCCACGCAACTGGGGCGGCAATTGGGTTTGCCCGTAGCGCTGGCCGACGAGCGCCTCACGAGTTGGCAAGCCGCGCAGGAGCATCGGCCGCGGCGAAGCGATGCGGGCCTTGACGCGCGCGCGGCCGCGTTGATCCTTGAGGAATATCTGCTGCGCGCGCGCCCGGCGAAGGCGGTAGGAACAACCGCAGCGCCCGGCGCATCTAAGTTACTGGGCTCATCGCGTCCGGTTGGCGGCTAAAATGCGCCGCGCCTTCTGGACGCTTCTGATTCTGGCGATCGTGGCCGCGGGCGCATGGTTTGCCGCCGCGTGGTATCTGCCCTACCAGGGATTCGCTGCGCCGCCGGGCGTTTACGTGGATATTCCGCACGGCGCATCGCGCCGGGCGATCGGCAGGCTGCTCGCCGATCAGGGCGTCATACGCAGCCGATTGGCATTCGAGATCTGGGCGCGCTTTCGCGATCCGCGTCCGCTCGAAGCCGGCGAGTATTACTTCGATCACATGCAGACGCAGCGCCAGGTGTTTGACGCGATCGCCAGCGGGCGCGTCTTCGTGATTCCGCTGGTTGTGCCGGAGGGTTACAACATGTTTGACATCGCGGACCTGGCCCAGCAGCAGGGACTCGTGACGCGCGAGGAATTTCTCGCCGCCGCCTCCGATCCCACTCCGATACTCGATCTCGCTCCGACGGCGCCAAATCTTGAAGGATTCTTGTTTCCCGCGACGTACGAATTTCCGCGCCACGTCACTGCCGCCGAAATGGTCCAGGCCATGGTGAAAAAATTCCGCGACGAGTGGGCCACGCTGCCGCAGCCGGAATCCACGGGGCGTTCTGTACCAAGGCCCGCGTCGGTAAAGGACGTAGTGACGCTCGCTTCTTTGGTCGAGCGCGAAACGCCTCTCGATGCCGAGCGGCCGTTGGTCGCTGGCGTGTTCGCGAATCGATTGGCGCGTCGCATGCCGCTCGAATGCGATCCCACGGTTGCGTATGCGCTGGCGCTGGCGGGCCGCTCAACCGGCCCGCTCACCGACGCCGATTTGCATTTTCAATCGCCGTACAACACGTACCAGAATGCCGGCTTGCCGCCCGGCCCGATCGCCAATCCCGGCGAAGCCTCTCTGCGCGCGGCTCTCGATCCGCCGCCGACCGATTTTCTTTATTTCGTCGCGAACACCGAAGGCGGCCATTTTTTCAGCAAGACGCTGGCGGAGCACAATCGCAACGTCGCGCGGTACCGCAAGCTGCGCTCCGAACAGGAGCAAGCTGCGCCGCAGCCGAAATGAATTCGTAGGTGACTATGACAAGCGCCTCCAAAGTTTCCAAAAAAGAAGTGATCCTGGCCATCGCCGCCGAATTGCGCGTGCCGCGCTACACGCCCGCCGAGATCGAACAAATCCGCCGGCAACTCGCGGCGCGCCTGGGCGCTCCCGGCAAGACCTCCGTCGATTACGTCACCGACGTGCTTGAAGACGCCGGCCTGCGCGTGGTGCGCTCCACGCAGTCGGATACGGACGGCCGCAATGAAGAGGAGTTTCGGGATCTCCTGCACTTCGCCACGCTCGAAGAGGCTGAGATGTGCCTGGTGCGGCTTGACGAAATGCTGCGAAAATTCCGCGCTGAAGCCGACCGCGCAGCCGCGGAGCGCGTACTGGAAATCGGCCGCCTGGGCCGGCGCCGCGCCGAAATGATCGCGCGAAATCAGAAAGTCGATCCGAAGAAGCGCGCCGACAAGGAAGAAGTTCTGCAATGGTTCAGCATCTGGCTCGAAACCCCGGAGACTTTTTTCGATTGGCTCGAGGTCAGAAAACAATCGCCGGATTTCGTCGCGCGATTCGGCTCGCCCGCCGCTCGTGAGGATGCGTCGTGATGATGGAGGCAAATCCGGCCGCGGTGCCGGATCTCGGTTACAAGCTCGAAATCGAGCCGCTCGATCTAGGCGCGGGCGCGAAGGGCGTGGGCTTTGAGCTGATCGAGCGCTCAACGCGCGAGCCCGTGCGCGGCCCCGACGCGGGGCGCATCTGGGGCGCGTCGCTTTCGGCCATCGCCGCCGGCGAGCCCTGGGCGCTCGATTTTTTCGCGCACATCGATCGCGTGCGCGATTATTGCACGCGCCGCGCGATCGAATTTCGCCAGGCTGCGGCGCGCGCGCTCGTCGTTCCCGCGCCTCCGCTCGCGCCCGACGCCTTGGCCGCCCTGATCGAGCGATTCGCTGCCGAGACCTTCGGCGCGCGCGGGGGAGGTTCTCTGCCCGCCGAGGATGCCGCGCTCGAAGGCACTCTCTCCAGCAGCGGCGTCGACGCCTACGCGGGCGTGATCGACGCTTATTTGTTCTGCGCCGTGTGCGATTTCGAGAATGGTTTTCTGACCCTCTTGACGAATCGCCTCTCGAGCGCGGAAGTGATTCGCCGTCTGCAGCCCGCGCTCAAGAAACTTTCGCTCAACGTGGATATCGTGCGTGGTGAATAATCCGAGCGCGCGGCATGCTCTGTTGACGCTGCCGCGGCGCGCTGCTAAATTTTCGAGTTTGCCTGCGCCTCACAGTGCGAACCAGCACGCGCAATCATGATCAATAGCAGCTCAAATCGATCGCTCCGCACGGCCCGCGCCGCGAGCCTTCTTCTCGTGGCGCTCGTGACGGGCTGCGGACCGGTGAAAAAAACCACACACATCGCACCGGCGCAGCAAATTCGCCCCGCGCTCAGCGCCACCAAAGCCCAGCTTGTCGCCGCCTACAACGCCCAAGCCGCAAGCGTGCAAAGCCTGAACGCAACCGTGGATCTCGCGCTCACGGCCGGCTCGGAATATACCGGCGTCATCGAGCAGTATCACGACGTCCATGCGTTCATTCTGGCGCAACGCCCGGCCTCGATTCGCATGATCGGTCAGGCCCCGGTGGTGGCCAAAGACGTCTTTGATATGACCAGCGACGGCCAGACGTTCCGCATCTTCATTCCCTCGCAAAATAAATTTCTCACCGGTTCGGATACGCTCATGCGCGCGGCCAAGAAGCCCATCGAAAATCTGCGGCCGCAACACGTGATCGATGCCCTGTTCTGGCCCGCGATTCCGGACGGCTCGCCCGTGCTGTTCGAGGAATACGAGCAATCGCCGAACCGTTTCTACATTCTGACGTTACTGCGCCAAGGCGATTCCGGTCCCGAAATCGCGCGCAAAATCTGGTTCGATCGCGCCGATCTTTCAATCGCGCGCGTGCAAATCTATGGACCCGCAGGCCGCCTCGATTCCGACATCGCTTACTCGCAGTGGTCGCCGCCCGCCAGCGAATCAGTCGCGCCGCCGTCCAGCGCGGCGCCGCCGGCCGCTGCGGCCTCAGCGCCGGCGCCCGGGCAATTTGCGCGCGAAATTCATCTCCGCCGCCCGCAGGAAGATTACGCGCTTGAAATTCACGTCGCCAAACTCGCGCTCAACGCGCCGATTTCCGCCGACCACTTCGACTTGGAGCAGCCGCCCGGTTCCACGCTCGTGCAAGTGGATGATCAAAGCGCGGCCGATCAGCCTGCCGGACAGAATGGCGGCCAGCCATGATGGGCCAGATGGTTTTCAACAACGTTGTCCACCGCCCCGTGCGCACGATCGTCAGCATCCTGGCCGTCGCCGTCCAGGTGACGCTCGTCATAATCATCGTCGGCCTCACCAGCGGCATGATGGAGGATGCCGGTAAGCGCATCGAAGGCATCGGCGCCGACATCATGCTCCAGCCGCCGTCCGCGCAAGTTTTCATCGCCTTCAGCGGCGCGCCGATGCCGATCAAGCTCGGCGATAGATTGCGCGAAATTAAATACATTCAGTCGTACACGCCCGTGCTGTTCTATTTCAATTTGACCGGAGGCGTGGACATCCTCTATGGCATCGATTCGGACAGTTTCCGCGACGTCTCCGGCGGATTCGTGTTTCTCTCGGGGCACGATTTGCAGGGCCCCTACGACATGCTCGCCGACGACATCGTGGCGCAATCCAAGCACCTCACCGTCGGCAGCACGTTCCGCATGCTCGATCACGATTTCACGGTCGCCGGCATCGTCGAGCATGGCAAGGGCGCGCGAATTTTCGTGCCGCTCGCCACGCTGCAAGACCTGACCGCCTCGCCCGACAAAACTTCCGTCTTCTTCATCAAATGCACGCGCCCGGACCGCACCGCGGCCGTGATGGACGAGATGCGCGAGATTTTCCGCGGCTACCAGATTCGCCCACTCAAGGATTATCTCTCCCTGATGACGCAAACTTCCTTGCCCGGCCTTGACGCCTTCGTGCGCAGCATGATCGGCCTGGCCGTGGCCATCGGCTTCCTGGTGATTTTTCTCTCGATGTACACCACCGTGATCGAACGAACGCGCGACATCGGCGTCCTGAAATCCCTCGGCGCGTCAAAAGGCTACATCGTCAAAGCGTTGCTCGGCGAAACGCTGCTGATCTGCGGCGTCGGCATTGTGGTGGGCATCGCCCTCAGTTTCGCCACGCGCGCCGCATTCCTCTCCGCGTTTCCCACGATCCACATCAACATCACGGCCAGTTGGGCCGTCCGCGCCGCGGCCATCTCCGTAGCCGCCAGCCTCTTGGGCGCCACCTACCCGTCGTATCTCGCCAGCGGCAAGGACCCAGTCGAAGCCCTCGCGTACGATTGAGCTCTCTGGAATCCCACACTTGACAAGGATGGGTGGCCGGCCTATATTTAAGTGGTTGTTTAATTACACAGCTGTCTAAGCATTCCGTGGGCAACAACAAAACATTTCGCGCTCTGGCCGATTCCACTCGCCGCGAAATTCTTGGCCTGCTTCGGCACGGCGAAATTACGGCGGGCGCCCTGGCGGAAAAATTCGATATGACCAAGCCTGCCATGTCTCACCACTTCAAGGTTCTGAAGGACGCCGACCTGATCACCAGTCGCCGCGACGGGCAGCAGATTTGGTACGGCTTGAACACCACGGTCGTGCAGGACGTGATGGCCTGGGCCATCCGTCTGGTCGCCGACGGAAAGAAGAGCAGAGGTAAGCTACGATGAATGGCAAATATTTTCTGGTGGGAATTCTGCTAACCGTGGCGCTTTCGGTGGCGATTGTCGTGGCGTATCCCCACCTGGCCACCTCAATCCCCACGCACTGGAACATCCACAATCAGCCGAACGGCCACGGTCCCAAGTGGATGCTGTTTGTTCTCGGTCCCGGCATTATGGCCGCCACCATGCTCCTAATGTATTTCCTTCCGTGGCTCTCGCCGAAAAACTTTGAGGTGGAAGCTTTCCGATCCACCTTTCTCCAAATCATGCTGATCCTCGTCAGCGTGTTCGCCTATTTCGACGCTGTGATCCTTTGGGCCGCGCTTGGCCACCCGATAAACGTGGGCCGCGCGATTGTGGGCGGAGTGTGTCTGCTCTTCGCAACGTTGGGAAATCTGATGGGAAAAGTTCGCCGAAATTTCTACGTCGGCATCCGAACCCCGTGGTCACTTGCCAACGAGCGAGTTTGGAATGCCACCCATCGCGTTGCCGCCAAGACGTTCGTCCTGGGTGGCATTCTCGGATTCGCCGTCACCCTCGCCGGTCGAGGCGTTCCCCTCGTGACGTTCGCTCTGGCGGCGAGCGCGTTGATTCCCGTCGTGTACTCTCTGGCCTATTACAAGCAACTGCAGCGCCGCGGCGAACTCTGAACGATCGCTTAGCGGCCGATCCCGCTGATCGTAGCGTTCGGCTGAGTCCGAATAGCCGCCAATCCGCACCGCGCCTCGTTGACGGAACCCGCCTCCGATGCTATAAATCCTTGCTCACGCAAAGGCTTGGGAAAGCCTACAGAGTGGCGCTCGCCCTCTGTTTTTCGGACGGAGACCCGCAAACGGGGCGCGTTATCGCCCCTAAAAGAACATGGACCTCGTACGTCAACTGGGCCAGTTGTTTCTGGCGGCCGTGCCCACCGTGGTGTTGGTCTTCCTGTTCTATTTTTTCCTGCGCTGGAGCTTTTTCACGCCCATCGAGCACGTTCTGGCTGAGCGCCGCGCCCGCATCGAAGGCGCGCGCCGCGCCGCCGACGCCAGCCGCCACGAAGCGCAGGAGAAATTGCGCGTCTATCGCGCCGCTCTCAAGAACGCCAGCGCCCAGTTGTACACCGAGCAGGACGCGTCGCGCCGCCAGGCCGTCGAGCAGCGCGAAGCCGCGATTCGTACCGCTCGCGCCGCCGCGCAGGAGAGCGTCCGCGTGGCGAAGCTGCAGCAAGAGCGGGAATTCGCCTCCGCCCGCGCGGCGCTCGTAGAACCCAGCATCGCGCTGGGCCGCCAGATCGCGCGGTCTTTCCTCACGCCGAGCGTGCCCGGATCGCAAACTCCCGGCGTTGCAGGTGAGCGATGAGATTCCAACGCGCCAAATTCGTCCGGCGTTTCGCGACGACGATCATTCTGGCGGGCGCGCTCGCCGCGCCGGCATTCGCCGCGGATAGCGCGTCGCCCGATGTAGCCGATTCCCCGGCCGGCCTGATTTTTCGCTGGCTGAATTTCATTCTCGTTTTCGGCGGCTTAGCCTACATCCTGGCGCGTTATGGCGGTCCATATTTTCGCGGCCGCGGCGCCGAAATCGGCGGCGCAATTCGCGAAGCCTCCGCGGCCAAAGCCGATGCCGAACGCGAGCTGCGTGACATCGAAGATCAAGTCGCGCACCTCGATCGGGAAATCGCCCGTCTGCGCGCCGAAAGCGTTCAGGAAGAGGCGGCCGAAGCGCGGCGCCAATCCGAATCCGGAGCGCGCGAAATCGAGCGCATCGAGCGCGCCGCGCAATTTGAAATCCAGGCCTCCGAACGCCTCGCCCGCCAGCAGTTGCGCGAAGTCGCCGCGCAGATGGCGGTTGACGCCGCCGAAAAAGATTTGCGCGCCGCACTGGCCACCGATGAACCCGCTCGCGCTGAACTGTTCCAATCGTTTCTCGCGCAACTGGGCCGCACCGCGCCCGTCACTTCGTCCGAAAGGGCCAAAAATTGAAAGCCCTGTCTGAGCGATATGCCGCGGCGCTGGCCGATGTGGCGATTGAGCGCAATTCCGCGCCGCAGGTGCAGGAGGAGATCGCCGCATTCGCCGCGCTGCTTGACGAATCGCCCGAGCTGCGGCAATTGCTTGCGAATCCCGCCGTACCGCGCGCCGGGAAACACGCCGTAATCGAGCGCCTGGTCGAACGCCTCGGCTCCAGCCGCACCGTGCGCAATTTCCTATTGCTTCTGGTGGACCACCGCCGCGCCACGCTTTTGCCCGAAATCGAGCTAGCCTACCGCTCGCTGCTCGATTCCAAACTCGGCTTGACGCGCGCCGAGGTCGGCGCCGCCGAAGATCTCGGCGAAGCCGAGCGGGCTGAACTGATTCGCGCGCTGGAGCGCGTGATTGGCGGCAAAGTTCAAGCGCAGTATCGGGTGAACCCGGCGATGATTGGCGGCGCGCGTGTGCGCGTCGGTTCCACGATTTATGACGGTTCGGTGCGCGCGCAGCTCGATCGATTGCGCGCGCGATTGATTTCGGAATAGGAGCACGGATGCCTCCCATTAAAGCGGACGAAATTACAAAGATCCTGAAAGAACAGATCGCCAATTACGAGCAGTCCGTCACGGTCGATGAAGTCGGCTCGGTCCTCTCGGTCGGCGACGGCATCGCGCGCGTCTACGGCCTTGAGAAAGTCATGTCCGGCGAGCTGCTTACGTTCCCGCACGACGTTTTCGGCATCGCGCTCAACCTCGAAGAAGATCAGGTCGGTGTCGTGCTCCTCGGCGAGTACACGGCCATTGAGGAAGGCGACACCGTCAAGCGCACCGGCACGATCATGTCCTCGCCCGTCGGAGAAGCGCTGGTGGGCCGCGTTGTCAATCCGCTGGGCATCGCGCTTGACGGCAAAGGCCCCATCGCCGCCGAAAAGCGCATCCCCATCGAGCGTCTCGCGCCGGGCGTCGTCGATCGCCAGCCCGTGCGCGAGCCGCTGCAAACCGGCATCAAGGCCATCGACTCGATGATTCCTATCGGCCGCGGTCAGCGCGAGCTGATCATCGGCGACCGCCAAACCGGCAAGACCGCCATCATTCTGGACACGATCCTGAATCAAAAGGGCGGCGACATGATCTGCATCTACTGCGCGATCGGGCAAAAGCGCTCGACGATCGCGCAGGTCGTGAAGCAGCTCACGGAAGCCGGAGCGATGGACTACACCATCGTCGTGGCCGTTTCCGCCACCGAGCCCGCCACGATGCAATACATCGCGCCTTATGCGGCTTGCGCGATCGGCGAATATTTCCGCGACTCCAGCCGTCACGCCGTCTGTTTTTACGACGACCTCTCGAAGCACGCGCAGGCCTATCGCGAAATCTCCCTGCTGCTGCGCCGTCCGCCCGGCCGCGAAGCGTTCCCCGGCGACGTCTTCTATCTCCACTCGCGCCTGCTCGAACGCGCCGCGAAATTGAACGACGAACTCGGCGGCGGATCGCTCACCGCGCTGCCTGTGATCGAAACGCAGGCCGGCGACGTTTCCGCCTACATCCCGACCAACGTCATCTCCATCACCGACGGTCAGATTTATCTCGAAGCCGATCTGTTCAATAGCGGCATCCGCCCGGCCATCAACGTCGGCCTTTCCGTCAGCCGCGTCGGCGGCAACGCGCAGATCAAGGCCATGCGCCAGGTCGCGGGCACGCTGCGTTTGGACCTCGCGCAGTATCGTGAGCTCGCCGCCTTCGCGCAGTTCGGCGCCGATCAGCTTGATAAAGCCACCAAAGCGCAACTCGCCCGCGGCCAGCGCCTGGTGGAACTCCTGAAGCAAAATCAATTTTCGCCGCTGTCCGTCGAAAAACAGGTGCTCGTGATTTTCACCGGCACCGCCGGCTACCTGGACGATATCGACGCCGCCGATGTTGTCGCCTTCGAGCGCGATCTGCTCGCGTTCGCGGATGCGAAATATGGCTCGTTGCTCGCGCAGATCGCCCAGAAAAAACAGCTGGACGACGGCATCCGCGAAACGCTGAAGACCGCGATCACCGAATTCAAGGAGCGCTTCAAAGCCGCGAAAGCCAGGTAGTTTCGGCCCGCGCCGTCTCCCATGCCCACGCTTCTCGATTTTCGGCGCCGCATCCGCTCCGTGAAAAACACGCAGCAGATCACGCGCGCGATGAAGTTCGTCGCCGCCGCACGCCTGCGCCGCGCGCAGGAAAAAGTCATCGCCATGCGCCCATACGCCGCGGCGCTACGCGAAGTGCTGCGCTCGGCGATGTCGCATCTGGCCGAAGTCGATGAGGAACATTTGCACCCGCTGTTGCGCCGCCGGCCTGAACGCAAATTGCTCGTGCTCGTTACCGCCGGCGAGCGCGGCCTTGCCGGCGGTTTCAATAGCAACATTCTGCGCAGCGCCGTGGAGTTCATCTCGGCGCGGGGAGATCGCGAAATCGAATTGATCGCGCTCGGGAAAAAGAGCCGCGATGCGCTGCGCAAGCGATACGGCACACTGGCCGGCGAATACGTTGACGTCATGGCGCTGGCCGATCGCGCCAAAGCCGCCGAAATCGCGCGCGCCGTGATGTCCCGCTACGACGCCGCTGAAGTTGACGCTGTCTACTTGATCTACAACGAATTTAAATCCATCCTCACGCCCGTGCAGCGCGTCGAAAAATTGCTGCCGCTCGAGGTCGAGGCGCCATCGGCTGCCGCGGGCGCCGCAAACCAGGTCGATTTTCTGTACGAGCAGCCTGCGGAGCAAATTTTCAGCCTTCTGGTTCCGCGCTACGTGGAAACGCAAATTTATCGCATGATGGCCGAATCCTCCGCCGCCGAACATGCCTCGCGCATGACGGCGATGGAAGCGGCCACCAGCAACGCCTCCGACGTGATCGACGATCTGACGCTGCACATGAACAAAGTGCGTCAGGCCGCCATCACCCGGGAAATCATCGAAGTCGTCAGCGGCTCAAGCGCAGCCCAGTGACATACAGGTTTCGAGAATAAGGAGCAGGCAATGGCCCAGGAAACGCAGGATTCAAAGCAGACAAAGTTCGTTGGCCGCGTCGTGCAGGTGATCGGCCCGGTCGTGGACGTCGAATTTCCCGAGCATCACCTTCCGGAAATTTACAACGCCGTGCGCATCACAAGCGAAGGTTTCGACGTGCCTGAACCGCTTGACATCGTCGCCGAAGTCGAACAGCACCTGGGCGAAGGCCGCGTCCGCACCGTCGCCATGAAGCCCACCGAAGGCGTCGTGCGCGGCATGAAGGCCTATGACCTCGGCGAAGGAATTTCCGTGCCCGTGGGCCGCGGCGCGCTCGGCCGCGTAATGAACGTGCTCGGCGAACCGGTCGATAATCTCGGCCCGGTGAAATACGAAAAACGTTATCCGATCCATCGCCCCGCGCCGTCGCTCGAAGATCAATCCACGAATCTTGAAATGTTTGAGACCGGCATCAAAGTCGTCGATCTGATCGAGCCGTACCTCAAGGGCGGCAAGATCGGCCTGTTCGGCGGCGCCGGCGTCGGCAAGACCGTGCTGATTCAGGAGCTGATCCACAACGTCGCCATGCAGCATGGCGGCGTTTCCGTCTTCGCCGGCGTCGGCGAACGCACGCGCGAGGGCAACGACCTGTGGCTTGAAATGCAGGAATCGAAAGTGGTCGTCGCCGGCGATTCCGAAAAATCCCGCGCCGCGTTGATTTACGGCCAGATGACCGAACCGCCCGGCGCGCGTTTGCGCGTCGCTTTGAGCGGATTGACTGTCGCCGAATATTTCCGCGACGAAGAAGGCCTCGACGTTCTTCTCTTCATCGACAATATTTTCCGGTTCGTGCAGGCCGGTTCGGAAGTCTCCGCGTTGCTCGGCCGCATGCCTTCGGCCGTCGGCTATCAGCCCAACCTGAATACCGAAATCGGCGAGCTTCAGGAGCGCATCACCTCTACCAAGCGCGGCTCGATCACCTCCGTGCAAGCCATCTATGTGCCGGCCGACGACTATACGGACCCCGCGCCGGCCGCCACGTTCGCGCATCTGGACGCCACCACGAACCTCAGCCGGCAAATCGTCGAGCGCGGAATTTATCCCGCGGTTGACCCGCTGGCCAGTTCGTCGCGCATTCTCGATCCGCGCATCGTTGGCGACGATCACTACAACGTCGCGCGCTCGGTGAAACTGGTGCTGCAGCGCTACAAGGATTTGCAGGACATCATCGCCATTCTCGGTATCGAGGAACTTTCCGACGAAGATAAGCTCGCCGTCTCTCGCGCGCGCAAGATCGAAAAATTCCTTTCGCAGCCGATGTTCGTCGCCGCGCAATTCACCGGTCTCGAAGGCAAGTACGTGAAAATTGCGGACACCATTCGCGGCTTCAAGGAAATCGTCGCCGGCCAACACGACAATATCCCCGAGCAGGCGTTTTACATGGTCGGCACAATCGAAGAAGCCGTCGCCAAGGCGGAGAAAATGGCGGCCACAGCCTAGCCCGGCCAGCGCGCCGAGCCGCGACGAAGCCAAACACGATGCTGCCCGAAGCCCTCCAACTCGAAGTCGTCACGCTCGAACGCAGCATCGTCCGCGCGTCCGTCGCCGAAATTCAGCTGCCGGGCCGCGACGGCTTTCTCGGCATCCTGCCCGGCCACACGCCGCTGCTCACCGAGCTCGGCATCGCCGCGCTCAGCTACAAACAAGGCGCGGACACGTTTTTCATCGCCGTGATCGGCGGCCTCGCCGAAGTCCTGCCCGATCGCGTCATCGTCCTCGCCGACGCCGCTGAGCGCGCCGAAGAAATCGATGTTCCGCGCGCCCAAGCCGACGCCGATCGCGCGCGCAAACTCCTCGCCACTCACGGCGACGCCGAAACCAATTGGGACGAAATTCTCCGCGACCTCGCCAGCGCCGAAGCCCGCCTCAAAGCCGCCGAAGGCGCCACCGCCGCCACTCCCGCCGGCGTCGAAGCGTAACGGAACGCGATCCGCAATTTTCGCCGCATCGCCAATCTCCCGCCAGCATCCAATCATCGCGTAACTAATCGTACTCCAGCGCTTCGATCCGTATGGCAATCGCATCGGGTTGGCCCGAAGATGGATTTGAGCGGATGATGCAACCGCACGATCGGAGATTTTTTCTTTAGGAGGCCGGGGCTTAAGCCCCGGCGTACCGGCCGTGTTGTTGCGGGGGCTTTAGCCCCTGAAGCCACTGCGCCGCACCGATGCAACTTCAGCCCGCGCAAGGGACTTGAGATCGAACATGGAAGAAATCACACTCTACACAACCACGTGGTGCGGCGATTGCCGCTACGTCAAACAATTCCTGCGCGAACGCGGCGTCACCTACACCGAAATCAATATCGACGAGGATCCCGACGCCGAAGATTTGGTCCTTCGCGTCAATGACGGTCTCCGCAAAGTCCCCACCATCGAACACGCCGGCAAATTTTTCGCCTGCAGCCCCTTCGATCCCCACCTGCTCGCGACCGAACTCAACATCGCTCTCAATCCCTCGAAGCACTAACCGCCCGGCCCCAGTTCACCCGTTTGAGCAAGCGCCCAGGGGCAGTCTTGTCAGATGAAAGCCCACCAGAATCTCATCGAAGATATTCTTGTCTTGCGAATACGTGTCTTCCGCCGTGACGAGCCGAAATTCATAGATGATGTCGCCACGTCCCTTCGGGCCGCGTGGGCGGTAGGAAACGATATCCACTTCAGAGATGGTCTCCGTCCCTTCCGCATACCGCAGCCGCAGAAGCGTCGCGTTGAGTCCGTCCAGCCTTGTCGAGGCGCGCTCAAGCACGTGGAAATCGCTCTTGTCTTGTTCAAGTGATTTCAGATCGTCGTCGACGATGGCGGCCAGCGAGGGCAACTCTGCGGCGTTGTAATTATTCTCCACCGATATGTATCGAGAAAGCTTCTGCCCGAGGACATCGGTGGTGCTGCGAGGATCAGCCAGGTCAATTGTGAAACCATGATTTGGGCTTGGAGGTTTTGCTCCATGTGCCACGATTTGGTTGGGAAGCTCGACGTAGTAGCCGTCGTCACAGTTGGAATATCGCCCCGTCGAGATTTCTTCTGTGGCTGTGTCCTGCCAATGATGCTGCTCACTCGGGAAGTCCGTTCGTATCGCGGATGGAAACGCCCACAGCAGAGGGACAATCGCGATGAAACCCAAGAGCCGCACGATCAACTCCACTTACCAAGAAACAACCGGCGCCATACGCTAGCCCTCACCATTTCTGATCCGCCTACTCGCCCCACACCCCGCGCGTCATCACGCGGGTAACGTCCAAGTGCCCGTCCAGCAGCACGAGATCGGCGTCAGCGCCGGCAGCCAGCACTCCCTTGCGGTCTTCCATGCCCAGCACGCGCGCCGGATTCAGCGTCGCCATGCGCACCGCGTCCGTCAATTCCACTCCCAAGCTCACCATATGTCGCACAGCGCGATCCAGCGTCAGCGTGCTGCCGGCCAGCTTGCCTTCCGCGTTCCGGCACACGCCGCCCGTAACATTCACCTCGAACGATCCCAGTCGGTAGCGCCCATCCGGCATTCCCGTCGCCGCCGTGCCGTCGCTCACCAGCACCGTCCGCGCAACGCCTTTCGCCGCCAGCAGCAGCCGAATCGCGGCGTCATCCACGTGCACGCCATCGGCAATCAATTCGGCGGTGACGTTATGCGCCGTCAGCACCGCGCCAAGCACGCCGGTCTCGCGGTGCGAAAACGGCCGCATCGCGTTGTACACATGCGCCGCGTGCCGCACGCCCGCCGCGATCGCGGCCTCCGCCTCCGCGTAGCTGGCATCCGTGTGCCCCATCGCTGCCACCATTCCCCGCCGCCGCGCTTCCCGCACCAGTTCCAGTGCCCCCGGCAATTCGGGCGCGAGCGTCAAAATCCGCGCCGTGTCCTCCGCCGCTTCGACGAATCGATCTAGCAGCCCCACCGCCGGCGCCGCAATCCATTCCGCCGGATGCACCCCGCGCCGCGCCACGCTGATGAACGGCCCCTCGAAATGCACACCCAGAATTTCCGCACGCGCGTCGACCAATCCCGCCTCGCCGCGCTTCGTCGCCCGCGCAATCGCCGCAACGCTGCGGCACGTATCCTCAGGGCTTGCCGTCACCGTCGTCGCCAGAATCGACGTCGTGCCGCGTCGCGCCACCGTAGCCGTCACCGCGTCAAACGCTTCCTCCGTCCCCTCCATCACGTCGTGGCCGCCCGCGCCGTGAATGTGCACGTCCACAAATCCCGGAATCACGGTGACGCCCGCCGCGGCCGAAAATTCCTGCGCGCCGCGCGGCACCGCAATCTCGCCCCTGTGTCCAATCGCGGCGATGCGCGCGCCATCCACCACGATCACCGCGTCGCGAATTTCCTCCAGCGGCGTCAGCGCGCGTTCCGCGAAAATGGCAATCAGCGGCATCAGATTCCGACCATCCTACTGAATCGGTCGTGCTCGCGCCAGCGCACGCGTCTCAACAAAAAAAGAGGGCCCCCGAAGGGGCCCTCCTGCTTGCGGGCGGTAGAAAACCTCAGTGAGAGAGAAGCGTTAGTTCGCTGCGCCAGCCGATGCGCTGGTCGTTGCCGGATTGGCCTTCGGCACGCTCAGGTAACCGCTGATCTTGTTTTTGCCGATCGTGTTGATCACAAGTTCCAGCGGAGTGCGTGTGCCGCGCGTGTAGAAGTAAATCGGTTCATCCACGGCGCGGTTGTTTTTCTCGAGACGCATGTCGTCCACATAGAGCGCCAGGCTGAATTGGTTGTGCTTCACGTTCGTGCCGCGCAATTGGATTTGCATGTCGCCGACGCTCTGCTTCGTGCTCGTCGAGCTCAGCGTGAATTCATAATAATCGCGTTCTCCCAGCCGGCGCAGTTGATCGATTTCATCGTGATTCTTGGCGATCAATTGCCCGAATTGGTCGGTCGCGCTCGCCAGTTGGGTCTTGGTGTTTTCCAGGTCCGTCTTCACGCCGTTCACGTCTCCGCCGAGCGTCTGCACGTCGCTGCTGCTCGCCTTCGTCGCCAATTGCGTGTTCACGTTGTCGATCTGGCTCGTGTAGTCCTTCTTGATCTTGCTCTCCTGCTGCCGCGCCGCATCCAGTTGGCTCTGCGTCAGCTGCAGTTTGCTGGTCACCACGTTCAAATCGCTTTGCACCTGCGCGTCGGTCTCCTCGGTCTGCGAGAGGCGTTGCGCCAGCGCATCTTCATTCTGCTGGAAGCTCTTGCTCTGCAGCGTCAGGCTCTGCTCGGCGTTGCGGGCCTGCGTCGTCGCGTTCCAGCCCACTCCGAGCGAAACCAGCGACACAGCGGCCAGCGCCACCACCGCGATACCCACCCACCGCGGCGTGCCTTCCGTTACCGTTGTCGTATTCTCTTCGTGCCCCATAAGATCGGTCATCGAAATTCTCCTTGTGCTCTTGCGCGTGTCCCCTGCACGCGTTGAGATATGCACGCCTCGAACCAATCGCCGCGATCGCGCCGCCAGCGGCCGTAACTCAAGCCAGACCAGCGAGTTGCCGGTTGTCACCGTGCCGCGCACCGCGCCGTGAACCCCCAAATTACCGCGTAAGCTTTACGCGCTCCGGTAGCTTCTCTCTGTTAACTCTTTCGAATCAAACCTGTTGCCGGTCCTCGATCGTGGCACGCCGCCGTCATTTCCATTTCGCGGTGCGCTAAACGGGTATGCGAATCGGTTAGAGAACTAGAAGAGGGATGCAGCTCCTGGGGGAAAAACCATCTGGCAGGGGAATCGCTCGCCGCCGACACCGGCCCGGCGTCAGCACGACGCGCGCCGCGCGCGCCTACGCCGGCAGCGATCGTTCGAGCATCGACGCCAGGTGCGGATCGTCGAAGTAGATCTCGAGCGTATGCTCCGCAGCCTCCAGAACCAGCGTACAGTTCTGGCAATGGCTCAGGTGCATGCTCGCTTCATGAGCCACCGCTGGCGAAAGGCGTCCTTCGATGAACTCGCACATCAAGCGAATTGTTTCTTTGCAGCTCATGTTCGTCTTGGCAGCATCGCAGCGGCCATCCCGGCATTTCACCGGATCGCCGCTCCCCCGATTGCTGCTGTGGTTGTTACTGCAATGCGAAAGCCAATCTGATCAGAATTGCGTGACGCCGCAAACCTATTGTTTTGAGCGCCCTGCGACTGCGCCCCTCACACAGGCCGCAGCCGCATGATGCCCAATCGGGAAATTCCTGCCGCAGGTGTCTCTTTTTTTCAGGGGTCCCGTTACCGGCCCGACGGCGTAATCACCATGCTCCGGAGCGCGGCAAGGCGCGCTTCGAGCGGTGGATGCGTGCTGAACAGCCCGCGAAACATCTGCCCCGGCGCCAGCGGCGCCACGATGAATAGCGACGCCGTGGTCGGCGAAACGTTCATCGGGATTCTCTTGTTTTAGGCCCCAAGTTTCTCGAGAGCGCTCACAAGGCCGTACGGATGCCCCACCATTCGCGCGCCCGAAGCGTCTGCCGCGAACTCGCGCTGCCGCGAAACGCCCAGTTGTATCGCCAGCGCCGCGATCGGCGCCACGATGATCATCAGCAGCGCCGACAAGCCGCCGCCGTTGCGGTTGCTGCGGCCGCCGCCGAATCCTCCGAAGATCATCGCGAAGCGCCCGATCTGCGCGATCCACGTGATCGCCCCCGCCAGCGTCGCGGCGATCGAAGTCGTCAGGATGTCGTAATTCCGCACGTGCGAAAGCTCGTGCGCGATCACGCCCTCGAGCTCGTCGTCGTTCATCAATTGCAGCAGCCCCTCCGTCACCGCCACCGACGCGTGCTTCGGATTGCGCCCCGTGGCAAACGCGTTCGGCGCCGGCTGCGCGATCACGTAAAGTTTCGGCATCGGCAAATTGGCCTTCGCGCACAGCCGCTCCATCACCGCGTAAAGCCGCGGCGCCTGCTCGCGCGTCACCGGCTGCGCGTGGCTCGATTTCAACGCGATCTTGTCCGAGAAAAAATAAGCGAAGCCGTTCATCGCCACGGCGAAGCCCAGTCCGATCGTCATCCCCTGCTCGCCGCCGATCGCCTGTCCGCCAACCACCAGCAACAGCGTCAGCCCCGTCAGAAGTAAAAGGGTTTTGATGCCTCTCATGATTGCCGAGCCTCCTCCGGAATATTTCCCGGACCAATTCCACCAAAACCTCAGTCTAGGTGCCGCATCCGCCGCCGTCAAATTGACGCCGGGCGACACCCAAATTCCGTCAACGTCACCGCGCGCGCTTGCTCGCTTTCGCCTGCACCGGCGCTTCCGTCAATGCCGGTGCGGAGCCGGACGCCCCCGCGGATTGCGCGTTCGCCGCGGCCGCGTTTGGAACGCCCGTAAACGTCATCGCATCCGACGCCGGATCGGCGTCCACCCGCACGCGCTCTCCGGGCAAAATCCGCCCGTCCAGAATCTGCATCGCCAGCGGATCCTGCACCAGCCTCTGCAATGTGCGCCGCAGCGGACGCGCCCCGTATGCCGGATCGTATCCTTCGCGCAGCAGCCGCTCGCGCGCCGCCGCCGTCAGCTCGATTTCCACGCCTCGGCCTTCCAGCATCTTCCGGAATTTCGCAAGCTCCAAATCCACGATTTTTTCAAGCTGCGCGTGGCCCAGCGGATTGAACAGCACGATGTCGTCGACCCGGTTCAAGAATTCCGGCCGGAACAATTGCTTCAGCGCTTCCATCGCCTCCTGATGCGCGCGCTTTGGATCCGTGGCCGAAAGCTCAAACAGCGCGGTCGACCCCACGTTGCTCGTCATCACCAGTACGGCGTTGCGGAAATCCACCGTGCGCCCTTTTCCGTCCGTCAGCCGCCCATCCTCCAGAATTTGCAGCAGCACGTTGAAAACGTCCGGATGCGCCTTCTCGATCTCGTCGAACAGCACCACCGCATACGGATGGCGGCGAATCTTCTCCGTCAGTTGACCGCCCTCGTCGTGGCCCACATAGCCCGGCGGCGCGCCGATCATCCGCGCCACGGAATGTTTCTCCATGTATTCCGACATATCCAATCGAATCAGCGCTTTTTCGTCGTCGAACAAAAATTCCGCCAGCGCCCGCGCCAGTTCCGTCTTGCCCACGCCCGTCGGCCCCATGAAAATGAACGAACCGATCGGCCGCCGCGGGTCGGCCAATCCCGCGCGGCTGCGGCGAATCGCGTTTGAGACGCGCGCCACGGCGTCGTCCTGCCCGACGACGCGCTGCTTCAGCCGCTCTTCCATGTTCACCAGTTTGCGCGCTTCGCCCTCCAGCAGCCGCCCGACGGGAATGCCCGTCCACTTGGCCACGATCTTCGCGATGTCTTCTTCGCCCACTTCCTCGCGCAGAATTGCGCCGTCCTTCTGCACTTGCGCCAAATGTTCCTGCGCCTCGGCCAGTTGCTTTTCCGCCGCGGACAATTTGCCGTAGCGGATCTCGGCCACCTTCGCCAAATCGCCCGCGCGTTCCAGGCGCTGCTCATCGGCCTTCAACTGCTCGATTTCGCCCTTCAGTTTGCGGATCTTGCCGATCGCGTCCTTTTCCACTTCCCAGCGCGCTTTGCGCGCATGCGATTCCTCGCGCAGTTTGGCCAGCTCGCCTTCGAGGGCTTTGAGCCGTTCACGCGAATGCGCGTCCGATTCCCGGAGCAGGGCTTGCCGCTCGATTTCAAGCTGCAGAATGCGCCGCTCGATCTGATCGATTTCAAGCGGCAGTGAATCCATCTGCATCCGCAAACTCGCCGCGGCCTCGTCCACCAGATCGATCGCCTTATCGGGCAAAAATCGATCCGTGATGTAACGGTGCGAAAGCGTCGCCGCGGCGAGTATCGCGGCATCCTGAATCCGCACGCCGTGATGCAACTCGTAGCGATCCCTCAAGCCGCGCAAAATCGCGATCGTGTCTTCCACCGTCGGCTCGGGAATCAGCACCGGTTGAAAGCGCCGTTCGAGCGCGGGGTCTTTCTCAATGTGCTTTCTGTATTCGTTCAGCGTGGTGGCGCCGATCGCGCGCAGTTCGCCCCGCGCCAGCGCCGGCTTCAGCATGTTGGAAGCGTCCATCGAACCTTCCGCCGCGCCCGCGCCCACCAGCGTGTGCAGTTCGTCGATGAACAGAATGATCTGCCCGTTCGATTCCGTAATTTCCTTCAGCACGGCCTTCAGCCGGTCCTCGAATTCGCCGCGATATTTCGCGCCCGCGATCAGCGCCGCCAAATCCAAGGCCACGATTCGCTTCGGCCGCAGCACTTCCGGCACGTCGCCCGAAACGATGCGCTGCGCCAATCCCTCCACCACCGCCGTCTTGCCCACGCCCGGCTCGCCAATCAGCACCGGATTGTTCTTCGTGCGCCGCGCCAGAATCTGCATCACGCGCCGAATCTCTTCGTCGCGCCCGATCACGGGGTCCAGCTTGCGCCGCCGCGCCATATCCGTCAGATCGCGCGCATATTGTTCAAGCGCGCGGAATGTGCCTTCCGGATTCTGCGAAGTCACGCGATGGCTGCCACGCACCGTCGCCAGCGCCTGCAGCAACGCCTCGCGCGACGCCCCGTTCCGCGCCAGTAATTCCGCCGCCGCGTCCTTCGATTGCCCCGCGATTGCCAGGAGCAAATGCTCCGACGAAACGAATTCATCTTTAAAATGTTCGGCCTCATCGAACGACCGCTCGAGCACCTTGTTCAGCGCCGGACCCATGTGCTGCTGCGCCACGCCGCTCACCTTCGGCAGCCGCCCCAGTGCCGTTTCGATCTCGCTCTCCAAACCTTCCGGACGCACCCCCAGCCTTTGGAGCAGCGGAGAGACGATTCCGTCCGGCTGCGTCACCAGCGCCGCGAGCAGATGCAGCGGCTCGATCTGTTGCTGATCGTGCCGAGCGGCGATCTCCTGCGCTTCCTGCACCGCCTCCTGCGCCTTTACCGTAAGTTTGTCAAAACGAAACATCGCGAACTCCTTATGATTGGATGCCGCAGGGGCGAGAGAGCCTACATGATTGTGGACCCCAAGAGTTTGGCGCCGCGCCCCGAACCATCGAAATCGAAGCATATAATATGAGCGTGTTAATGTCAAGTACGTTCCACAAAGTTTATATGCAGTATAAGTTGCTTTATATCAGCTATATAGTGACATTAGCTGCGAATTGCAACATCCTCATTCCTCACTCATTTGCACCCGGGAGCAATTCCGGATATAGTCGGCCCCTCCAATGCGACTCGCCGAGTTTGATTATGAGTTGCCCGATTCCTTAATCGCTCAGCGCCCCGCCGAGCCTCGCGATTCATCCAGAATGCTGCTTCTCGACCGCGTATCCGGCCGCACGCAAGACTCGATGTTCCGCGCCCTGCCGGGCCTGCTTCGTGGAGACGAACTGCTGGTCGTGAACAATACGCGCGTGATTCCCGCGCGTCTGTTCGGGCGTCGCGCCGGCATGCGCGCGCAAAAGCCCGGCAAATCTCCCCGCACGCGCCGCGAACATCTTTCCGCTCCAATCGAAGTCCTGCTCACGCGGCGTTTAGGCGACAACGAGTGGGAAGCGCTGGTGCGCCCCGGCCGTAAATTGCCCATAGGCGAAAAAATTCTATTCGGTGAAGGCGAGCTGGAAGCCGAGATTATCGATCGAGGCGAATTCGGCGCGCGACGGGTCCGCTTATGCTGCCAAGGCCCGCTCGAGGAAATACTCGAACGACTGGGCCACGTTCCGTTGCCGCCGTACATCGCGCGCGACGACGATGCCGCCGACCGCCAGCGCTATCAAACAATTTTCGCCAGCGCGCCCGGCGCCGTCGCAGCGCCCACCGCAGGATTGCACTTCACTCCGGAGGTCGTCGCAAAATTGCGCGCCTGCGGCATCGAGATCGCGGAGATCACGCTCGAAGTCGGATTAGGAACGTTTCAACCGATTCGTTCGGGAGAAATCGAAAGCCACACCATGCATTCCGAAAACTACGAAATCTCCGAAGCAGCCGCGCTCGCCATCGCAAAAGCCAAGCGAGACGCTCGCCCCATCCTCGCCGCCGGCACCACCGTCGTCCGCGCTCTTGAAGACGCCGCGCGCAAAGCAGCCCGGCGCGGCGATCGGCAAATTTCCGCGTGCCGCGCGGCGGCCAATCTATTTCTCCGTCCCGGCGAATCGTTCCTGATCGTGGACCAACTGCTCACGAATTTCCATCTCCCGCGCTCATCGCTCCTGGTTCTCGTCTCCGCCTTCGCCGGCCGCGAACACGTGCTCGCCGCATATCGCCACGCCGTCGAAGCGAGTTATCGCTTTTACAGCTACGGCGATTGCATGCTGATCCGCTAGCGCGTTGTTACGGCGCGGCAACCACCAGCACGTCGCGCTGATGCGCGAATCGAATCTCGATCACCAGATTGTTGTCTCCGTACAAAACGGAATCGCGGTCGGGCTTTTCGTCCCGCGCTTCCCAGTGCACCGTCGCCTGCGCCACGATTTTGTGCTCCACCTTCACCGTCAGGTGTTCGCCGTCGATCACCAGCGTGTACTCTCCGGCGGGCAACTTTGTGGCGCCGATCATCACTGCGTGATCGAATGAAATGTTCTTGGTTGTTTTGTCGGCCCGCGCCGGTGCGGCAGCCATCAGCGCGACCGCGAAGATTGCCAGAATTCCTATGAATCGCGGATCGAATCTACGCACCATGTGTGCATGCATGTTCACACCCCTTTATTTTCGCGGCGCGCCGCTATGGCGCGATCACAATCAAAACATCGCGTTGATGCGCGAAGCGAATTTCGCTCACGTGATAACTATCCGCGTAGAGCACGGAATCGTGATCGGCCTCGTCGTCGCGCTGCTCCCATTTCGCCGGCGCCTGCGCGACCATATGCTTTCCGTCTTTCACGACCACTTGCCCGCCGCCGATCACCAGGTGGTAGTCTCCGGCGGCGACCCTGATTCCGCCGATCACCACCGCGTGCACGAACGTGACGCGCCGCGTCGCCATATCGGCCGAAGCCGGAATTGCCACGCATAGCGCGAGCGCAAACATCGCGAGTACGCCCATAAATCGTCGATTGAATCCACGCAACATTTTGGAACTCATCACCGCACCCCTTTTTCGCCGCGCGGCCCGAACGACACGATTCTGCGGGCTTCTCGATGGGCCACAAGCGCCAATATGGAATCCTGCGCCGTGCCAATGTTCGCGGCGAACCGCCAATTGGCCGATGTCAGAAGTACGATTCACCCCTTCGGAAAGTTCCAACTCCTTGCGCCGTTGGACGCAAAAATCGCGCAAAGGTGAGCGTATAATCGGACGTTCGCGCGGGACGTGGCTCGGGCGGGCGGTGAGGGCGGATGCGTTTTCTGGTTCTAAGCGACATTCACGCCAACTCGACCGCGCTCGATGCGGTGCTGGCCGCCGCGCATGGCCGGTGGGAGGGCGCCGCATGCCTCGGCGACCTGGTCGGCTACGGACCCGATCCGAACGAGGTGATCGACCGGCTCGGTTCGCTCGCGCCGGCGATGATTCGCGGCAATCACGATAAAGCCGCGGCGGGCGATCCGAGCGCCGAGGATCTGAATCCGATGGCGCTGCTCGCGGCGCGCTGGACGCAGCGGCAATTGCGCCCCGAAAATCGCGAGTTCATCGCGCGATTGGCCGCGGGTCCGTTGCGCGCCGAGGAGCTGACGCTGGTGCACGGCTCGTATCAGGACGAGGACGAATACGTTTTCTCTCCGGCGACGGCGCTCAGCGGGCTTGTGAATTCGCCAACCAACGTAACTTTTTTCGGCCACACGCACATGCAGGGCGGATTTTCGCTGCGCGACGACGATCTGCAGGTGATTCAGCTGAAGGTGCCGCCGGGCACCGCCTTCTCCGCGCTGCGCGTCGAACCCGGCACGCGCTATCTGCTGAATCCCGGCTCCGTCGGGCAGCCGCGCGACGGTGATCCGCGCGCGGCGTTCGCCATTGCCGATCGCGAGCACGGAGTGATTGAATTCTGGCGCGTGCCGTATGATGTGACGGCCGTGCAGCGGCGAATGGTTGACGCCGATTTACCCGCGCCGCTGATCACGCGGCTGGCGTTCGGCCGCTAGCACGATCGCGCGCATCGAATGAAACGCGCGCAGCGCAAGTGGCGGCGCGCATCCCAGATCGAAGAAAGGCCCGTTCGCACCATGGCGGATGCACACAAGCGCGAAATGCCCCTGGCGTTTTTGGCCGGCGCCGTGATCGTGGCGCTGGTGGTCGGCGTCGCCGTGTTGTGGAGCAGCCACGAGAGCAAGGTGACGCCCACTGCCGCGCCCGCGCTTCCGATGGGACCGCCCGAGCAGGCCTACGTTCCGCAGATCAAGTTCAGCCGCCCGGCCACGCCCATGAGCCGCGCCACCAATTTTCTGAATCAGGAAGTCACCTACGTATTCGGCACCGCTGAAAACGACGGCCCGCGCACCGTGAACCAGATTCAGGTGACTCTCGAATTCCACGACGTCTTCAATCAAGTGGTCCTGCGCGACGCCGAAACGTTGCTTCCCCCGCACACGCCGGCCATTCCTCCCGGCCAGTCGTACGATTTCCAGTTGAACTACGAGCACCTCCCCGAGCAGTGGGACATGCAGTACCCCACGATGACCATCACCGGCCTCGATTTGAAATAACGCTCCCTAAAAAAGTCATATTTCGCCTCCGCCCGCCGGCTCCGGGCTGCTGTGCCGTATTGCTGCATATGTCTTTCGACACGGCGCTGGCTGGACGCCGTACGCGGCGGCGGCGGGATGCTAAATTTGATGTAGTGGTGAGTTCCATCCCTCGGAGAGTTCCGCCCGCGCTCCACTGGCTCCGGCGCAGGAAGACGTGCAGGCATGCGAAACATTCGGCTGAGGACGAAGTTTCTGCTTTCGCTGCTGGCCATTTCCGCCAGCCTGACCGCCGCGACGCTGGTGGTCGTGGGTTTCAGCGTGCAGAGGCGCATCCGCGAATCGCTGCGCGAAGACCTGCAAACCTCGCTGAATACCTACCAGACATTTGAGAAGCAGCGCGAAGAATCACTGGAGCGATCCGCCGCATTGGTGGCGAGCTTGCCCACGGTTCGCGCGCTGATGACCACCGACGACGCGCCGACCATCCAGAACGAATCCGAAAGCATCCGCCAACTGAGCGAGAGCGATCTGCTGGTGCTGGCCGATCGCCGCGGCGCCGTCGAGGGTTTCCAATCGAACGCGGCCGACTTCACGGCGGCGAACGCGCAACTGTTGCTGGCGAAATCGCTGGCAGCCGGCCGCGATGGCGATTGGTGGTATGGCGCGGGGCATCTTTATGAAGTGAAACTTCAGCCGATTTATCTGAGCGGCGGCAGCGACAGCACAATGCTCGGTCTGCTGGCCGTCGGCAAGGAGATCAACGATCGCACGGCTGCGGATTTCAGCGCGATCGTCGGCAGCCAGGTGATTTTTCGCTCTGGAGACAACATCGTCGCCAGCACGCTCGGCGGCGCCGGTGCGGCCGGCGAAGGCGGCGCCTACGCATCGGGCGCATTGGCTTCACGCGCCGCGGAGGAAGTGCAAATCGGACGCGAGCGATTTCTCGAAAGCAGCGTGAATCTCTCCGGTGACACCTCCCCGCCAGTCACTCTCAGCGTCTTGAAGTCGCTCGACGAAGCCACCGCGTTCTTGAGCCGTCTGAATCGCGTTCTGCTCGGCCTCGGCCTTTTGAGCGTGCTGGCCGGAGGCGTGCTGGTCTTTCTCATTTCGCACACGTTCACGCGGCCCCTCTCGGGGCTCGTCTCCGGCGTGAGGGCGCTCGAACGCGGCGACTTCGATTACCCCCTTGAAAATGCCGGCGGCGACGAAGTCGCCGAAGTCACCGGCGCGTTCGCCCGGATGCGCGTCACGCTCCGAAATTCGCAGCAGGAAGAAAAGCGGCTGGAAGAGCGCCTGCGCCAGGCGCACAAGATGGAAGCCGTCGGCCGCCTGGCCGGTGGCGTCGCGCACGATTTCAACAATCTTCTCACAATTATTCGCGGCAATGGCGACGTCCTGGCGGATCGCGAGGGCGCCGATAAAATTCAGAAGCGCTGCGTCGATCAAATCCGCGGCGCGGCCGACCGCGCCGTCACCATGACGCGCCAGTTGCTGGCCTTCAGCCGCATGCAGGTGCTTCAGGCTCGCGTCCTCGATCTCGACGCGATCGTTTCCGAGATGGGCAAGATGCTCCCGCGCTTGATCGGCGAGCACATCGAATATTCCTATCTGCCGGAGCCGAACGTGTCGCCCGTGCTCGCGGATCGCGGGCAATTGGAGCAGGTGATTTTGAATCTCGCCGTGAACGCCCGCGACGCCATGCCCAACGGCGGCAAGCTCACCGTGCGCACGCGCAATGTCACCATGAACGAGCGTGAAGCCGCCAAACGTCCGCCAATGACGCCCGGGAATTTCACCATGCTCTCCGTGAGCGACACGGGCCACGGAATCGACGAAGAAACCAAATCGCACATTTTCGAGCCATTCTTCACAACCAAGCAAGTCGGCAAGGGTACGGGCCTCGGCCTGGCCACGGTTTATGGCGTGGTGAAACAGAGCGGCGGTTTCATCTGGGTGGAGAGCGCGCCCGAAAAAGGCGCGACGTTTGAGATTTATCTTCCGCAATCCGCAAAAAGCGTGCGCGAGGCGGACGTCGAGGCGGCTGCCTCCACTCTGCCGGGAGGAAGCGAAACGATTCTGGTCGTCGAGGACGAGGAGGGCGTGCGCGAATTGGCGTCTCAATTTCTCAGCGAGAAAGGTTATTTCGTGCTGCAAGCGGGCAACGGCGCCGACGCTCTGGAAATCGCGGCGCGCCATGCGGGCCCGATTCATTTGGTTCTGAGCGATATGGTGATGCCCGTGATGAGCGGCCGGCAGATGGCCGAGCAGCTCAACGCCGCGCGGCGCGACACGAAATTTCTGTTTATGACGGGCTATGCGGAGTACCCCGGAAGTCGCGCGGTGGAACATCTGCCCGGCGACCTCGCGGAAATCACCGTCATGCAAAAGCCGTTTTCCAAGCGGTCGTTGCTGCTGAAAGTCCGCGAGATGCTCACGGCCGATTCCGCCGCGCAGCTCGCCGGGCCGGCGCGCTCGGAGTGAATCGAACGCGCGCGCGGGCCAAGAGGAGGCGAACATGCGAAACTTGAAACGCAACATCATATTGCTTGCCGCCTTCGCCGGCATTCTGCCGCTGGGATCCAGGCAAGTTTTTGCGCAGGATGCCCCCGGCGCGACCTCGTTGCAGCAAACGCCGGCCCAGCCCAGCGCCACCCAAAACTCCGACATACAAACTCTCACCGCGATCGTGCAGCAGTTGCAAAATCAAGTGCAGAAACTGAGCACGCAACTCGACGACGTGCGCGAAGAAGAGCAGCAGGCCCGCGAAGAGGCACAACAACTTCGCAGAGAGCTGGACGACGCGAAATCCAAACTCGCTTCGCTGACCGCCGCGCCCCCCGATCCCCCGTCCGCGGCTCCCGCTCCCGCCGCGACCGCCGCGCTCGCTGCTCCCGCGCAGGCTCCGGGCGGCTATTCGAGCGACCAGAGCGCGGACGCTCCGGCGGACACCGCGGCGCCGCAAGCGCCCCAGCAGGCGTCGCCGCAATCGAGTGCCGACCAGCTCGCCCGCATGCAAGAAGACCAGCAGCTCACCAGCGCCGAGGTCAAAGAGCAAAGCCAAACCAAAGTCGAGAGCGGATCGAAATACCGGCTCCGGCTTTCCGGAATTGTGCTGCTGAACCTCTTCTCGAATCGCGGCGCTGTGGACAACATCGATTTCCCGGAGATCGCCGAGCCGCCCTATCCCAACGGAACCAACGCGACGTTCGGCGGTTCGCTGCGCCAGTCGCAGATTTCGCTCGCGGCCTTCGGTCCGACGATCGCCGGCGCGCGCACCAGCGCCAACATCGTTTTCGATTTCGCCGGCGAGATTCCGGAAGCGCCCGACGGCGCGGTGACGGGCCTGGTCCGCCTGCGCACCGGGATCATTCGCTTCGACTGGGCCAACACCTCGATCGTCGCCGGACAGGACACTCTTTTCATTTCACCGCTCAGCCCCACTTCCTACGCCACGCTGGCCGTTCCTCCGCTTTCGTACTCCGGGAATCTTTGGAGCTGGACGCCGCAGATTCGCATCGAGCACCGCTTCAATTTCCGGAACGCATCCCGAATCCTGCTGCAGGCCGGAATTCTCGATCCGCTCTCCGGCGACGTGCCCTACGAGCAAATCTCGCGCGACCCGGCGTTCGGCGAGCAATCTGGATTGCCCGCTTTCGCGGCGCGAATCGCCTGGAGCCATCCCGCCGAAGACCAAAACTTCACGGTCGGCTTCGGCGGTTACTACAGCCGTCAGGCCTGGGGCAGCGGCCGCTACGTGGACGCCTGGGCCGCGACGCTTGACCTCACGGTTCCGCTGCCGCACAGATTTTCCTGGACCACGCAGCTCTACCGCGGCATGGCGGTCGGCGGCCTCGGCGGCGGCGTCGGCCAAAGCGTCCTGTGGAACGGCTCGCTGGATACGCCGTCAACGCAGGTCGTGGGTCTCGATTCCGTAGGTGGTTGGACGCAGATCAAATTCAAGGCCACGCCGAAGATTCAGTTGAACGCCGCGCTGGGCGACGACAATCCATTCGCGTCCGAGTTGCGCGAATACAACGGCAACACCGGATATTACGGCACGCTGCTCTCGCGGAATTTCAGTCCCTTCTTCAACATCATCTATCAGCCGCGCTCCGACGCGCTTTTCTCGCTCCAATATCAGCGCCTGAAAACCTACTCGCTGGACAGCGCCGCCGACGGTTCAAACCTGATCGACCTGAGCATGGGGTACATTTTCTAATGCGCGTTCATCCGCGTGACAAAAACTTCCTGCGCAATCTTTCGGCGATTCTGCTTCTTGTCGCGATCGGCGCCGGCGTTGAGGGCTTGCCGGCAACCGCTGGATCGAGCGGCGTTACGGCGACGGTCGAAATTCAATCCGGTGCCGCGAAAAACGCGAACGCCAAGTCCGGCGGCGCGGGCGATGCCTCGGGCGTGGTCATCTGGCTGAAACCGCTGGACGCTGCCGCGCCGTCCGCCGCGCCCGGCCATCCCAGGCCGCAGATGGCGCAGCACAACAAGGAGTTCGAGCCGCATCTGCTCGTGGTTCAAGCGGGCGCGCTGGTGGATTTTCCGAACCGCGATCCTTTCTTCCACAACGTTTTCTCATTGTTCGATGGAAAACGCTTCGACCTCGGCCTGTACGAAGCCGGATCCACAAACTCAGTGCGCTTTGACCGCGTCGGCGTCAGCTATCTTTTCTGCAACATTCATCCGGAAATGAGCGGCGTCGTCGTCGCGGTGGACTCCGCCTACTTCGGCGTGTCGAGCGCCTCCGGCGCCGTCACGATCGCCAACGTTCCCGCCGGCCGCTACGAACTGCACGTCTGGTACGAGCGAAGCCTGCCCGAAGATCTTAAGGCGCTCACCAGGATCGTGCGCGTAACCGATTCCGCGCGCGATCTCGGCGCGATTTCCGTGATCGCCAATCCAAATTTCACCTCCGCCCACACCAACAAATACGGACAGGAATACGTTCCGCCTCCCTCGAACGGCGACTACGGGAATCCGTGATCGATTGAAGCCGCAATGAGCAAGAACATGCCCACACCTCAAATCGCGAGGACGGCGCGGAACCGCACGGTGCCTTCGGCGACGCGCGCGTAGGCCTTGGGCGCGTCATCCAATTTGTAGGTTTCGGCGATGATTTTCACTTTGCCTTTCGCGGCATAGTCGAGCGCCTCGTAAAGATATTCGCGGCCATTTTGCGTGCTGCCGATGATGCGCATGCGCTTGCCGACGAACATTCCGGTCTCGAGCGGAAGCGGTCCGCCGCCCACGCCCATGATCACCACGCGCCCGTCGGGGCGCAGACCATTGACGCTGTCGGCCATCGCCGGGACGGAATTCGTGGTGCTCAGAATGATGTCCGCGCCGCCCGCGGCGAGCAGCGATTTGCCATCGCGCACGATTTCATCGGCGCCGAGTTCGCGAATGAATTTGTCTTTGTCGGGCGAATGCGAAATGGCGATGGTTTCAAATCCCGCGGCCTTGGCGTATTGCACCGCCAGATTGCCCAGTCCGCCGATGCCCAGCACCGCGACGCGCTCGTGCGGCTTCGGATCGGCGAAGCGCAGCCCGCCCCACACAGTGTAGCCGGCGCAGAAAATCGGCGCGGCCTGCTCGTAGGAAAGTCCGTCGGGAATCAGCGTGGTGGTGTCGGCGTACATCGGCATCAGTTCGGCGTGGCCGCCCTGCACGTCGATTCCAGTGACCTTCTTTTCCTTCTCGTTGGTGCAGAAGTTTCCGCGGTCGCGCAAACACCATTCGCAGCGCCCGCAGGTGTGCGCGAACCACGCGGTGCCCACGCGATCGCCGATTTTTCGCGTGGTCACCCCCGCGCCGACGGCGATTATTTCGCCGACAGGTTCGTGTCCCATAATTCGCGGAAACGCGCCCGGCATGTGGCCCAGCGTTTCGTACACATCGCTGTAGCAAATTCCGCTGGCATGCATCTTCACCAGCACTTGCCCCGCTTCAATCTTCGGATCGGGAACGCTCTGAATCTCCCACGGTCCGCCCTTCGCTGTGACTACGGCTGCTTTCATGATTGTGTTTCCCCCAACCCATTCGATGTGCGTGACGGGCAATGGTAACCGTGGAGAATCACGACATGTTTACCGCGAAAGCCCTCTGGCGGGGGATTTTCGCTCGCCGAGAGGGGTGCCAACGCAAATTCGCCGACTCGTTGATTGGCGCTTCCACGGCGCGGCAGGCTTCGTCCACTCGCGGCGGCGCCGCCACCCTGGCGGCTCTTAGACGTTCGGGCCGGCTGGAAGCCGGCGGTACGAAAAAAGCAAAGACGGCGAGCGGGGATACGAGGACGAAGTCAAAACCCGCACCCTTGCCACCGAAGGGTGCGGCACCCAATTCAAATGAGCGGTTCGTTACGGCGCAAAAGGAAACGGCCGGCAGCGGGGCACGCAGATTGAGCGGGGCGCCCGAGTGGCGGACGCCCCATTCGCTTGGCACGTTTTAGAACAGGAGTTTCGCGCCGAACTGAATCTGTCGTGCGGGATAGGTGGAACGAATGGTGCCGAAGGCCGACGAAGTTGTTTGGGTATTGGGAATGCCAAAATTGGTGTGATTCAGGACATTGAAAAACTCGGAGCGGAACTGGAAGCGGATGTTCTCGTGGATTGTCCAGGTCTTGTCGGCGGAAAAGTCCAATTGCTCGAAGCCGGGAGCGCGGAAATCGTTGCGGCTGATGTCGCCGAAAGGAGTGTTGACGGGCGGGATGGTGAAGGTGTAGCCGGCGAAATAAGTATTGAGCATCTGGGCGGTGGATTGAGAGGTCGGGCTGCCGGTGACATCCGGGCGCAGGAAAGGTTCGCCGCGATAGTCATTCGAAAGACTGGAGACGCTCTCGGTGCTGGTGGGGCCATAGTAGACGTTAAGTGGTGTGCCCGTGTGGGCGGTGTTGATGAAGTTGATTTCCCATCCACCTATGGCGGCGTCTTCTCCGCGATTCATGCTCGAACCGAATTTCTGGCCTCTGCCGAAGGGGAGCTGGTAGACGATGCTGGTGACGTTATTGAGTTTTATGTCGAAGCTCGAAGGACCGTATTCCGCGGCCAGATCGTGAATATTTTGCGGGTTGGCTTCGACGTAGCCCGAATAGTACTCGAGAGCTTGCTCGGAATCGCCCAAGGCCTTGCCCCAGGTGAACGAATTCAGAAAGTAGAGGCCGTCGGTGAAGCGGTGCTCAGCGCGCAGCGAGAGGCCGTTGTAGTTATTGTTGCCGACGGGATCGACCCAGGTGATCGGGCCGAAAGTCGGAATCGGCACGCGGGCTGCGATCGAAAGGGTGCCTCCGGGAGCGTTCGGGGCGGCCTGGTTGTAATCGGCAATGATGGGAAGGTCCAGACTGTGATTTCCGTTGTAATCGATCTCAAAAACCGTGTTCCTGGTGATTTGCTGTTGAATGCCCGCGAACCAGGTTTGGATGTAGGGCCACGGACTGTTCGCCGGAATGTAGACTACGTTGGAAACCAGAGGGTTGAAATTCGCCGGATTGTCGATGCCTGTGGTGAAGCTGTTCTTGGTGATGAGAAAATTGGACGGCACCGGACCGCCCGGAGGAATCGATTGACTGATCACCCCGAAAAGCGCCTGCGGAGCATTGATGCCCTCGAGGGCGCTGCCCACCCGGTTGAAATAGTCATAGCTGATGCCATAGGCCGCGCGGAAAACCGTCTTTGGCAGGAAGCTGTAGGCCAATCCGATCCGCGGACCATAGTTTTTGTAGTCGGGATGAACCAAGGAACGGGCGAAAAGGCTCCCATTTGTGGCCGGCGTCATGGTGTCCGTGGCGGGATTGAAATCGGAGTAGTTGTTATCACGCTCATAGAGCGGCGTGGCGAAGTCCCAGCGCAAGCCGAGGTTCAGAGTGAGTTTGGAGGTCACGCGATAGTCGTCTTGGAAGTACAGCGCCTGGATATGCTGCCGAAGATTGACGACGTCATCGTTGCCAAGGTTGATCTGGCTGGGAGTGCCGAAAATGAAATCCCCGAGATCGTAAGCGGTCGAGTTGCTGGCAATCGTGCAGCCGGTCGCCATGCCCAACTGCACGCAGGTGGGCTTGCTGAATTGCCCAGCGTAAGTGTCTTCTCCGTAAAGCGGGTTGACGTCTAGAATTTCCGTGCGGATGGCCAGGAATTCGTAGCCCATTTTCAGAGAGTGGCGGCCGATGATCTTCGAATAACTGAACTTGGGACCGAACGAGGTGGGATTCTGGAACTGGGGATTGCTGGTTTGCCGGCCGAACTGGCTGAGACCGCTGACCGCTTGGGAATCGAGGCCGCCCGTGAGGTTGGACCCGGTGGGAAGGCCGGTAATGCCGTAGAGCTGGAGCATGCTCATTTCACCAAGCGTTACGGGAGTTTTTCCCGCGGCGATATGGGAGATGCCAAAGCGAGCTTCGACGATGGAAGTCGAGGACGGGGTCCAGGTATAACCGACTGAGGCGTTCTGGTCGTCGGCCTTAATGTGGCCGTTGCCATTGCCGCCGGACGGACCGGGAATGTCGGGCTGGAAATATTGGGTGTCCCAACGCTCGCTGAAGCGCAGGAAGGCCGACATCGAGGCGTTAATTTTGCCGTCGAGCTTCACGTCATACTTGTCGTCGTCGTCGGAAATCAGCAGCTGCTCGAGCAAATTGTTGGACGCTCCGGTGAGACCGGGCGTGGTCGGCGGCAGTTGACTGAGCACGGTAGACGCGAAGGGATTGAGGGTGGCGATGGGAATCGTCGTTCCCGCGGCATAGACAACGTTGGTCAGCGGATCGACCACGGTCACGGGTAAAACTCCACCGACTTCGGCGGTTGTGGGGATGGAGTCGAAGTTGTTGTATCTCAGGTCTTGCCGGAAGCCTTCGTAGTCGCCGAAGAAGAAAATCTTGTTTTTGACCACAGGTCCGCCCACGGAGAATCCAAACTGGTTTCTTTCCAGGGGGGTCTTCGGAGCGGGGCTGAATAAAAAGCCGGTCGCGTTCAGGTCGGTGTTGCGCACGAATTCGTACACGCTGCCATGGAGCTGGTTGGTTCCTGATCTCATGATGGCGTCCACGACGGCGCCGCCGACGCGGCCGTATTCAGCACTGTAATTGCTGGTGATCACTTTGAATTCGGCGATGGCGTCGGGCGAGGGCTGCACGACTTGAGCGGAATAGCCTTGGTTGCTGGTGGAATAGGCGTTGTTATCCTCTCCGTCGAGGAGAAATGTGTTGTAAGTGCTGCGCATGCCGTTGATGTTGAAGGCGCCCTCTCGCGGCGTTCCCGTCGGCCCGAAAGAGACGGCGATCGGAGATTTGATGGCGTTTGTCGAGAGCAATGCCAGTTCAGCGTAGTTGCGGCCAATGAGCGGAAGCTCGGCAACCGCCGCCGTGCTTATGACCTGTCCGTGGTCGCTCGAGTCTTTATCGAGAGGCGCGGCGACTCCGGTCACCAGGACGGTTTGAGTGGACACGCCGACTTGAAGGGCCACATCGATGCGCTGCCGGACGCCGACGTCCAGGCGAAAATCGGTGGTGAATTTGGAAAAGTTGTCATGTTCGACGGATAGCTCGTACGAGCCGACGGCGACGTTCAGGAAGTCGTAATCGCCCTGGTCGTCGGTCGTGGCTTTCTCCTGAATCGCGGTGTCCATATTCTTGAGCAGTACGACGGCGTCGCCGATGGACGCGCCGGACGAATCCTTTACGTCTCCCAGGACCTCCGCGGTTTCGGTTTGCGCGTGCGCCGGTAGACATGCGACGCCGACGGAGAGCGCGAAGATCGCGAATCGAATCGCCCGTGCGGTGCGTGACCGCGGAGATACCGTCTTTCTGTTTGTTTGCGTCGCCGCCAGATAAGTATTCATGCGCGCTCTCCATTTCGATTGAGTAATTTCACTTTTCCGTTTGGGCTGTGAGAAGCGCTACGGGGCGCGTCACGCACTCAATTGCGCCCGGGGGCAGGACCCAATTCGCCTCCGGGGTTCGCAACAGTGCCACCGGATTTACATGAGCCGTGTGAACAAGTGGTGAACGTACGGGGAATATTCGGCGGTGGGATTGCTGGCGGCGGCCGGCTCAGGGTTTCAGGGGAAGCTCTGCTCTCCGGGGCATTCTGAATAAGTGGCCGCGATCGAGAAATCCGTATGCGTAAAAAGGAAACGGCCGGTAGCGGGGGCTACCGGCCGTTCGCGTTTGTCGTTGAGCGTGTGTGCTCAAGGACGAACTTTAGCGATGTCCACCGCCGTGGCCGCCACCGCCGGCGTGTCCGCCACCGCCGTGGAAGCTGCCTCCGCCGCCGCCGTGCGAGTAGCCTCCGCCTGCGTAGCCTCCGCCACCGCGAGCGTAGCCGTGGGCGTAACCTCCGCCGACGTTGCCGCTGCGGAATCCGCCGCGAGCGATGGGCCCGCCGGGATTGAAGCCGGGACCGCGGCCCGCGTAGCCGCGTCCATAGCCGCCAGCGTATCCACGGCCATAGCCACCAGCGTAGCCGCGGCCATAGTAGCCGGGGCCTCCGTAGAAGCCGCGTCCGTGGAACCACGGGCCGGCGCCGATGAAGATGCCTCCGGAGAACCAGCTGGGGCCGTAGTAGCCGTAAGGCGCGCAAGCGTACGGGTAATAATCGTAGTAGCCGTAATCGCACACGGGCGCGGGACCAACGTAGCCCGGCCCGACGCCAACGCCGACCACGACTCTTTGTGCGTGAGCGTACGGCGCGAAGAGCAGTACGGCGCCGAGAACTGGCAGAACTTTTAGATATCGAAGAAATCGCATTTGGGGCCCTCCCGAGATCGCAGCCGATCTCGAATTGCACAGATGAAGAGTGCAAGGGGTGTGCCAAACATCGCGACGATTCGAGGAACCTGTTAAGTGCCATTGAATTCAATGCGATGCGCGGTTCGCGCGGGGATCCGGGCGTTTGGGGATCGCGGAGCGATGGTGGTTTTCGCGCGAGGGTGGTGGTTTTCGGCCACCAGAATCTTGCAACGACGAGTGAACGGCCGGCCGGAATGCGCCGCGCTGAACACTTGAAATCGACGCGTGCGAACGTCGAAAATCGAAGCGCACAAATTCGGCGGCTTGCGAGGCAGCCATGACGGTGAAAGATTTTCGGCGGATCGCGCTGAGTTTTGAGGGCGCGGAAGAGAGCGCGCACATGGGCAATCCGGATTTTCGCGTGGGCGGCAGGATATTTGCGACGCTGGCTTCGGCGAAACTCGGATACGGAAACTTGATGCTCACTCCTGAACAGCAGGCGGCATTTGTCGCGGAGCTCCCGGACGTTTTCGTGCCCGTCGCGGGAGGCTGGGGGCGCATGGGCGCGACGCACATTGGCCTGGACGCGGCGGATGAGGACGTACTGATGGGCGCACTGCACACGGCGTGGAAATTGCGCATCGAGAAAAATGCGAAGGGCCGAAAGCAGGCGCGGCCGGGCGCGAAAAAACGCGGGCCGCGGCGGCGCGATTGAGGAAGCTGTGGGGCCGCTCACGCGCCGGCGCAAGATTTTCCGCGACACATTATTGCGAGTGTCTATAATTGGCGGCCATGCAACTGGCGGCGGAGATCGAGCGGGCGCTGGGCGAGCTTGCGAAAGCGGGGCCGCTGGAGGTGCACGAGAACGGTCGGCGGCTGGCGGGACTGGGCGATGGATTGCGCTACGAAGTGCGGCCGCAGGGGACGGCGCCGCTGCTGCATTTGTGGGCCGACACGCCGGGTGGAGCGCAGAGCGACGAACAGAATGAGCCGCGGAGCGACGCGCGAAATGTGGTGCGGCGCGTCGTCGCGATCGCCGAGGAATCGGGCGATCACGTGAGTCTGGAAATTCAGCGCTTCGGGCGCGCGCGCACGGAGCGGCTGGAGATTCGCGTGGCGGGGCGCGAGCGTCCGGCGGGAAAGATTCGGCGCGAATCGTTTGCCGAGCGCTGCCTGGCGATTCTGCAAAATCAATTTGCCGACGAACGCGTGGAATCGCTGACGACGGCGGCGCGGCTGGAGCATTCGCTTTCGGGTTGCTACGCGCGCGGGATCGTGCGCGGCGCGGGGAGCACGGCGTGGGCGGTGCTCGCGGTATCGGCGGACGAAAGCGCGGCGACGCTGGACGCGAGTTTGACGGCGGGGTTGCTGTGGCTGGCGCAGGCGCGGCGGCGCGCGGCGGGGCCTCCTGTGGCGGGGCTGCGATTGCTGTTGCCGGCGGGCGCGGCGGCGGTGCAGTCGGCGGCGCGGCGCAGGAAGGCGCTCGATCCGCGCGCGCAGATTGAGTTGTATGAATTGGACGAGAAGCGCGGGACCGTGCGGCGCTTCGATGGCGCGGGCGGCGGGAATTGGGCGACGCACCTGGTGCCGCGGCGGGAAGCGGAAGCGATCTTGTCCGCGGCCGCGGTGGACATCGCGCGCGTGATTGCGCTTGGCGGCGCGGCGGCGGCTCACGGCACACAGGCGATTCAGGCTTCGGCTTCGGCGGATGCGCGGAGCGTTGTGCTGCGATTTCGCGGGCTGGAATTTGCGCGATGGGACGCGGGCGGGATCGCGTTCGGTCTGGGCCTGAAGCGCGAGCCGCTGACGGCGCGGAGCGAGGCGCGACTGGCGGCGCTGCTGCGGCAACTCGAAACGCACCGCCACGCGAAGGCGCATGACACAAAGCACGCACTGTACCGTGCGCAGCCGGAGCGTTGGCTTGAAACCTTGGTGGAGGAAGACCCGACGCGCGTGGACCCACGGCTCGATTCGCGCAGAATTTACCGCCAGGTTCCCGCGGTGACGGGCGGCGAGCGCGGCGTGCTCGATCTGCTGGGCGTGACGCGCGAAGGGCGGCTGGCGATATTGGAATTGAAGGCCGGCGAAGATTTGCAACTGGTGCTGCAGGCGGCGGATTACTGGCTGAGCGTGAACGGGCATCTGGAACAGGATGGTTTCCGCCGCTACGGATATTTCGACGGGATCAAGTTGAGCGCGGCGGCGCCGCGCATTTTTCTGGTGGCGCCGGCGCTGCGATTTCATCCGGCGACGGACACGCTGCTCGGCTTTCTGCGGCCGGAGATGGAAGTGATTCGCGTGGGCGTGCAAGAGAATTGGCGATCGGGATTGCGCGTCAGCCTGCGGCAGTAAAAGCTGACAATCCTGCTGTTTGCGAGTACGAGCGACAAGGCAGCATAATGCCGCGATGCAAAAATTGTGCTCCCAATGCAGCGCGCCGATAACCTGCTTGCAGGAGAGCGGGTGCTGGTGCGCTGAGTTGCCGAATGTGCTGGCGATTCCGGATGATCCGGCCAAGGGTTGTTTGTGCCGCGACTGCTTGACGAAGAAGATCGAGTGGGAGTTGGTGTCTCGCGGCAAGTCGGGCGAAGTGGCTAGCGGGAAAAAGAGGCCCTAAAAGAAGAGAAGCAGCTTTGGCTGAGCCAACGCTGCTTCCCGGGGTGTGTCCTAGAAGTGATGTTACAGAATTAGACGCGCGAAGCATGCGGTTAGTTGCCAGAAAGATCGGGCTCGCGGTGCGCAGCGTCGAATTCTTGTAAGTTATGTTATTTCAGCGTGTTACGGACCTGAAACGATTTCTGCGGGCTAATAAAACAAATATTTGCGCCACTTTTCGTCTTTGTTGCCGATCAGGCGCATCAATTGGCGCGAAGTGTGGAGCGTGAACGGGCGCGGGCGGCGCACCAGGCGCAGGCCGGCTTCCTCGGGCGTGCGATCGCCTTTGCTGTTGTTGCAATGATAGCAGCAGGCCACCAGATTCTCCCAGGAAGAATGACCGCCGCGCGAGCGCGGCATGATGTGATCGAGCGTCAATTCGCCGGCCGGGAACGTGTGGCCGCAAAATTGGCAGGTGTTGCGGTCGCGCAGGAGAATATTTTTGCGCGAAAGAGCGCGCGTTTGCTGCGGGATGTGCCGGTAGGCGATCAGGCGAATCACCGAGGGCACTTTCAGCGAGCGGGCAGCGGAGCGCACTTCGGAGTGGTGCAGCTCTTCGGCCTGTGCGACACCCTTGAGCATCAGGACCATGGCGCGGCGGACGGCGGTAACGTTGATGGGCTCGAACGTGGCGTTCAAAACCAGCACGGGCTCTTGCAGGATTCCGGGCTTGCGGGCGGCGGCGCGATGGGAATTGCCGTGGGGGCGCGCATCGGTGGCGGCGGTTTCGAGCGCCTGGCTCGACCGAGAAGATCTTTCGCCGACCTGTTCGCCTTTGGCCATATGCGAACTTCGCACCGTTACCAGGCACCTGTGCCTGCGGGCGAATCGCCCTGCGGCACAGTTCGGGACTCCGGGCGGGAGAACGAAGGCGGGAGCACCCGGGCTACTGTCAGCCCCGCGACACGGACGGCGCCAGCTTTACGCAAGGCTCGCGAACACGCATCCAGCGTCGCGCCGGTCGTAAATACATCATCTACCAGCAATACGCGGAGCTTGTCAACCTGAGTGCCCTCGCGTGTGGCATAGGCGCCACGCACGGTGCGCCAGCGCTCGCGGATGGTGAGCTTGAGCTTGTCGGGGCGCGGCTTAGTGCGCACGAGCAGATAGGATTTGAATGGCAGACCCAGCATGCGCGCGAGGGGCCTCGCGATCAGTTCGGCTTGGTTGTAACCGCGCTCGCGATGACGCGCGGCGTGCAGCGGCACCGCTACGACGACGTCGGCGGCGAATGCGGCAGGGTTAGCGCGAATCGATTCGGCGAGTTTTTGCGCGAACCACGCGCCGAGCGGGAGCACCTGCTCATATTTGAGCATGAGGATGGCGCGGGAGGCGACGGCGTCATAGGGCGCGTAGCTGCGCGCGAAATCGAAATCGTACAGGCCGCGGCGGCACATGTGGCAGAGCAGCGGGGAAATTTCGGCCGCGACGTCGGAAATGATCGGGCGGCCGCAATGTTCGCAGAGATGTCCCGCGATCGGCTGGAATTGCGCGAGGCACCGGTCGCAGATGGGGATGCGCGGGCCGGAATCCAAAAGCTCGCCGCACACACCGCATGGCGCAGGGAGCAGGATCGCGGCCATGGCTCCGCCCCAATCACGCAGGCGGGCGCGCGCGGATGCCAGGCTGATCGCCACAGTGCCGGGAAGCGTATCCCAAGCGGGTCAGTTATCAAAGAGGAAGTATCGAGTGGTTGAATGGGCGCGGGTTAGAGCTGGCCACGCTCCATTTTTTCCTGGCAACTGACGCAGTGGCGCGCCCAGGGCACGGCGTCCAGGCGCTTTTGCTGCAGCTCGGCCTGGCAATTGGTGCACGTTCCGTAGGAGGCGTTCTTGATGCGAGCCAGCGCGCCTTCGATCAGATTCAGCAGGGTGCGCTCGGTGTTGGTCTGGCCGAACAAAAACTCCTTGGTGTAGGAGTTGGCGGCTTTGTCCGCCATGTCCACGGTCGGATCGTCGTCGGCCGCGCGGCCTTCCTCTTCGGTTCGGGCGATGCTCTTGAGCAGTTCCTCGCGCCGGGCGACCAGTTTCTTCTTGTAGTATTCGGTTCGTTTCTTGTCCATGAGTGTTCCGGGCCCTATGGCTGCACGGTGAGCCTTAGATGCAGCAATGCAAACGAGAGATTCTAGGCGGGGCTCGGAATGGTGTCAAGGTAACTGCGTGCGCCGTGGTTGCGGGTGTGGGAAGCGGCTGTTAAAATTCAACGGAAGGCAGATTGACGGCGCACGAAGGGCCGCGCTTAGGCGGGCGCGGGCTCATTCGGGATCACAGCCTCGCAGCGCACACAGCGGCCGTACGCCTGCCGCGGAGGAAGCTCTTGCCCAAATACGATTTAGCGATTATTGGAAGCGGTCCGGGCGGATACCAGACGGCGATCCGCGCCTCGGAGTGGGGACTGAAGACGGTGGTGATCGAGAAGGATCCGTTTCTGGGCGGAACATGCCTGCACGTCGGCTGCATACCGACGAAGGTGCTGCTGCACACCGCCGAAATCCTGGACAATTTCCGCAGAGCCAAGGAGTTCGGGATCGAGGCCAAGGATTTCAAGCTCGATTGGGACGGTGTCCTGGCCCGGAAAACGAGCGTGGTGGACAGGCACGCCAAGGGGATCGAATTTCTTTTTCGCAAGAATAAAGTGGAAAAGATCTCGGGCTGGGGACGCTGGGCCGGGCCGGGCAAGGTGTCGGTGGAGACGGGCGACGAGAAAACGGAGATCGAGGCCACGCACATCATCGTGGGAACCGGTTCGGAAGCGCGCTCGCTGCCGGGGATGGAGTTCGACGGGAAGATCGTACTGAGCAACCGTGAAATTCTGGCGCTGCCGGCGATTCCGAAATCGCTGGTGATCGTGGGCGCGGGCGCGGTGGGCGTGGAGTTCGCGTCGATATTCAATTCGTTTGGGAGCGAGGTCACGCTGATTGAGGCGCTGCCGCGCATCGTGCCGCTGGAGGATGAGGAAATTTCGCCCGAGCTGGAGAAGGCGTTCCGCAGAAAAGGCATCAAGATTTTCACCGGCGCCAAGGTGGATGCGCTGAAGAAGACGGCCAAGGGCGCGACGGTGACGTTCAAGGATAAGGACGGCGCCGCGCAAAGCATCGCGGCCGAGCGCGTGCTGATCGCCGTGGGACGCGCGCCGCGCACGGAGAATTTGGGTCTGGAGAAATCGAAGGCCAAGCTCGATCGCGGATTCGTGAAGGTCGGACCATTCATGGAAACCGACGAGCCGCGTCTTTACGCGATCGGAGACATCGTTGCGGGGATGCCGCAACTGGCGCACGCGGCGTCGATGGAAGGGATCACTTGCGTGGCCAAGATCACGGGCAAGCAGGTGGCGGCGCTGGAGCGCAGGCACATTCCGGCGGCCACGTATTGCGATCCGCAAATCGGATCGGTGGGGCTGACGGAGAAGGCGGCGCGGGAAGCCGGATACAAAGTGAAGACGGGAAAATTTCCGTTCATGGGAAACAGCAAGGCCACGATTCTGGGCCAGCACGAAGGATTCATCAAGGTCGTGAGCGAAGAGCAGTATGGCGAAGTGCTCGGCGTGCACGCCATCGGGGCGCTGGCGACGGAGATTCTGGCGGAGCCGACGACGGCTTTGCAGCTTGAGGCCACGATCGACGACATGATGTACACCGTGCACGCTCATCCGACGGTTTGGGAGGCCATGGGCGACGCCTTCGCGGCCGTGCGCGGGCTTTCCATCAACGCGTAGCAACGCGGTGGGTGCGCCCGCGCGGTTTTGAAATCGGCAAAACCACGATGAAAACCTGCTGGGTCGCAAATTTGGGATTGGTGGAATATGGCGCCGCTCGCGAAATCGAGCGGCGTCTGGTGGCGGCGCGCAAGGCCGGAGCGCTGCCCGACGTGTTGCTGCTGTGCGAACATCCGCACGTGATCACGCAGGGGCGCGCGGGGCGGCGGCAAAATTTACTGGCGTCCACGCGTGTGCTGGCGCAGATGGGCGTGGCGTATTTCGATACCGATCGCGGCGGGGACATCACGTATCACGGGCCGGGGCAGCTTGTGGCCTATCCGATTTTGCAACTGGGCGAGATCCGGCGCGACGTGGGCTGGTACGTGCGGCAGCTGGAAGAGGCCATGATTCGCACGAGCGCGGAATTCGGCGTCGCGTGCGAGCGCGCGCAGGGAATGACGGGCGTGTGGGCTGCGCCGCATGCGGAGAGCGGGCGAACGCCAGAGAGAACGCCTCAGGAAAAATTTGAAAAGCTCGGCGCGATCGGCGTGCACATCAGCCGCTGGGTTACTTCGCACGGATTGGCGTACAACGTGGCGACCGATCTGCGGTACTTCGATTTGATCGTGCCGTGCGGATTGGCGGGGCGGCGGGCGACGTCGCTCGAAAAACTGCTCGATCGCGCGGTGAGCGTGGCGGAAGTTGCGCCGCGCATCGCGTGGCACTTGGGCGAAGTGCTGGGGCTCGAGATGCGGGATGTTGCGCTCGCGGAAATTGAACGGCAGCTGGCGGAGTTTGAGGCGCCGGCGGAAGCTCCCGTTGTGGCCTGAAGGAAGTCGCGTCGCTCCCGATTGAAATGGAACAGACTCCTACGCGCGAGCAGCAACTTGAGCTGTACTACTTCATGCGCTTGAACCGCGCGCTGGAGGAGCGCCTTGAGCGTTTGGTGCGGCAGAATCAGGTGGTCGGCGGGCTGTATTCGAGCCGCGGGCAAGAGGCGATTTCGGTCGGCTCGGCCTACGCGCTTGAACCCGGCGACTGGATCGCGCCGATGGTGCGCAACATCGGGGCGCTGCTGGTGCGCGGTTTCAAGCCGCGGGATATTTTCACGCAAAACATGGGGCGCGCGAATTCTCCGACGCGCGGCCGGGACAACGCCAGCCATTTCGGCGATCTGGGCGCGCGGCACGTGGTGTCGCCGGTTTCGATGCTGGGCGATTTGATTCCGGTGATGACGGGCGTGGCGATGGGAGCGCGGCTGCTGGGGCAGCAGCGCGTGGCCATGACGTGGATCGGCGACGGCGGGAGTTCGACGGGTGCGTTTCACGAAGGATTGAATTTCGCGGCGGTGCAGCGCGCGCCGCTGGTGCTGGTGATCGAGAACAATCAATGGGCGTATTCGACGCCGGTCGAGCGGCAGACGCGGCTGCGCGATTTGGCCGATCGCGCGCGGGCGTATGGCGTCACGGGCTCGGTCGTGGACGGCAACGACGTGCTGGCCGTATATCGCGCGGCAAAACAGGCGGCCGATCGCGCGCGCGCGGGACACGGGCCGGTGCTGATCGAAGCCAAGACGATGCGCATGCGCGGCCACGCGCAGCACGACCCGGCCGAATACGTGCCGAAAAAAATGCTGGAGTACTGGAAGGCGCGCGACCCGATCGCGCGCTACGAGCACGCGCTGGCGGCGCGCGGCGTTATGACGGCGCGAGCGAAGAGCGCGATGGACGCGCGGATCGAGCGCGAACTCACGGACGACGTGGCGTTCGCGGAGGCTTCGCCGATGCCGTCGTCGGCGGAGGCCGACGCGGTGGCAAGCGGAGTTTATTGCGACGGCTGCCATGAGATCGCGCCCGATTGGCAGCGGCCGAAAGACGAATTGCTGCCGCCGAAATCGATGGTCGAGGCGCGCTGGACGGTGCGGGATTTCGGCGCGATCGAAGAGCGCGCGCCGAAGCACAGCGCGCCGAAGGCGGCAGCCGCAAAACGCCCGGCGCAGAAGAGAACGCCACGCAGGGCCGCCGCGAAGTCGGCGAAAGTTCGCAGGGCGCGCGCGTAGCCATGGCGGAAACCACTTATCTCGAAGCGATTCGCCAGGCGCTCGACGAAGAGATGGCCGCCGACACCTCGGTTGTGCTGCTGGGCGAGGACATCGGCGTGTATGGCGGAGCGTTCGGCGCGACGCAGGGATTGCTGGCGCGCTACGGATGGGAACGCGTTGTAGACACTCCGATCAGCGAGACCGGCATCGTGGGCGCGGCGATCGGAATGTCGTACACGGGGCTGCGTCCGGTGGCCGAGATGCAGTTCATGGATTTCATCGCCTGCTGCTTCGAGCAGCTCACGAATTTCGCAGCCAAGTCGCACTACCGCTGGGGCGCGCCGGTGCCGATCGTGGTGCGCGGACCGTCGGGCGGCGGCGTGCACGCGGGTCCGTTTCATTCGGCGAATCCGGAAATGTATTTCGTGCACACGCCGGGGCTGAAGGTGGTGTGTCCGGCGACGGCTTACGATGCGAAGGGACTGCTGAAGTCGGCGATCCGCGACAACAATCCGGTACTCTTCTTCGAGCACAAATTTTTGTACCGCCGCATCAAGGAGGATTTGCCGGCCGGTGATTATTCCGTGCCGCTGGGTAAGGCGGTAGTGCGGCGCGAAGGCCGCGATTTGACGATTGTGAGTTACGCGGCCATGCTGCATGCTTCTCTTGAAGCCGCCGGGCAGCTGGCGGGCGAGGGCATCGAGGCCGAGGTCGTGGACCTGCGCACGCTGCTGCCTCTGGACCGCGAAACTATTTTGGAATCCGTGCGCAAGACCAATAAACTGTTGGTGGTGCACGAGGACACGCGCACGGGCGGCATCGCGGGAGAGATCGCGGCGATCGTGTGCGCCGAGGCGTTTGACGATTTGGACGGCCCGATCGTGCGCGTGACCGCGCCGGACGCGCCGGTGCCGTCGTCGCCGCCGCTGGAAGAATCATTCTTGCCGAACGCCGCGGGCATCGCGCATGCCGCGCGGCGCATGGCGCACGCTTAGGGAATTGCTGAGCAGCACGAATCGACAGGAGACGAACATGGCCGTGAACGTCGTGATGCCCCAGATGGGCGAAAGCATTTTTGAAGGCACCGTCACCAAGTGGCTGAAGAAGCCCGGCGACAAAATCGAGCGCGATGAACCCTTGTTCGAGATTTCGACGGACAAGGTGGACGCCGAAATTCCCGCGCCCGCGGCGGGCGTGCTGAAGGAGATCAAGGTTCAGGCGGGTGAAACCGTCGCGGTTCAGACTGTGGTGGCCGTGATCGACGGCGCGGGGGCGGCCGACGCGACGCCAGCTCCGGCGCCCGTGGCTGCGAAGGCGGAGGCCGCGCCCGCCGCTGCTCCGGCAGCCAAGGGCAAAGCCGCTGCCGCGCCTGCGGCGGCGGAAGCGAAGATTGAATCGAAGCCGGCTCCGGCCGCGCCACCTGCAGCTCCGGCACAGGCGCACGTGGCGTCTGGCAACGGCCGGCGCATTCATAGTTCGCCGCTGGTGCGGCGTCTGGCGCGCGAGAACAATGTGGATCTCGCTCAGCTCTCGGGCACCGGAGCGGGCGGCCGCATCAGCAAGAAGGATATTCTCGCGGTGATTTCAGGAGGCGGCGCGCGCATTGCTGCTGGGGGCGCGCCCGTTTCCGCCGGCGCCACGGCCGTTCCGCGCGAGCGGATCTATTTTGGGCGCTACGATGTCGTGCCGATGAGCGTGATGCGGCAGAAGATCGCCGAGCATATGGTGGCCTCGAAGCGCACGTCACCGCACGTGTACTCGGTCGAAGAGGCCGACATGACGGGGATCGCGCAGCTTCGCGCCCGCGTGAAGGATGAATTCGAGAAACGCCATGAGACCAAACTGACGTTCATGCCGTTTTTTCTGCGCGCCGCCGTCGAAGCCCTGCGCGCGTTTCCGGTCGTGAACTCTTCGGTGGACGGGAACAATCTGGTGATGCACCGCGAAATCAATCTGGGCATCGCCGTGGCGCTGGACGCCGGGCTGATCGTGCCGGTGATCAAGGGCGCGGACGAGAAGAATTTTCTCGGCCTGCAACGCGCGGTGAACGATCTGGCTGAGCGCGCGCGCACGAAAAAACTAAAGCCTGACGAAGTGCAGGATTCCACATTCTCGGTCACGAATCCGGGCAGCGTCGGAGGCCTCATGGGCTTGGCGGTGATCAATCAGCCGAACGTGGCGATTCTGGCCATCGGCGGAATCTCGAAGCGCGCGGTGGTGATCAACGACGCCATCGCGGTGCGCTCGATGGTGTATCTCACGCTGAGCTACGACCATCGCGCCGTGGATGGGGCGATCGCGCACCAGTTCATGAGCAAGGTGAAGTCTGGCCTCGAAAAGTGGGACGAAGAGATTTTGTAATTTTGCAATCTCGCCTTAAGACGCCCGCGCCGCGCTAACGCTGAGCGTCAGGCGCCGCCATTGGCGCGCAGGCGCGGGCCGAGATCATGCGCCCAACCGCGCAGGCGAGCCAGCGGCACAACTGAAATTTGCTTTTCCTCGAGCAGCGTGGCGACGAACCTGTGCCGCCCGTCTTCCCGCGCCGGATCCACTTCCGTGATCGCCGTGAATTCCGTGTGCTCCACGTGCGCGCGAATGGCGTCGGCGGTGAAGGCCAGCACCTTGGCCTGGCCCGGGTCGCGTCCGAGCGGCAAGGCCTGCACGAATCCCCGCGTTCCGTTGCGCCGGTAAGCGAAATCCATTCGTAAGGGATCGCCGGGATAGGTGTAGTCGGCCACGCGCACGCCGCGCTCGATGCGGCCGAGCAAGCCTTCGAGACGCAGGAAATCCGCGGCGCGCGCGCGAATGTCGCTGCGCGTGCGAATTTCGCGCACATCGGGGCGGCCGGGGCGCGGCGGCTCGACTTGCTCGCGGTAAAGGCGATCGAGTTCGGCCTCGAAGTCCGCGGTCAGAACGCCGCGGCGCGGGCTCAGCTGAATTGTGTTGGATAGCGTTTCCTCGAGCTTGCCCAGCCACGCGAGGCCGTTCGCGCGGTCGCCATTGCGCGGCGCGTCGAAAACACCGCCGAGGTTGCGCAGAAAATCCTCGTCCGCCGTGGGGTGCAGCCGGCGCACGCGGGCAAATTCCCCCGGCTCCTCCACCAATCGGCGCACGACGCGGCCCGAAGTGGGATCGAAGAGGACAACGCCGACATTGATCCATTCATCGCGGACCAGATTCGGCGCGTAGCGGACGATGTGGTACGCGCAACTTTGCAGTTCGTTTTCGGCCATGATTTATTTCCCTTCGTTCTTTTTTGAAACCCTTTCCCAGTGGCACGACTACTTCCAATTTGGAAACGGTTGCCGGCTCGAATCCCGGGCTGATACCAGCAACTCCCGCACGCGCCCGCGCCGCTGATAGAGCCGCTCGAGCAGTTCATCCAGCGCGCCTGCGTCGTCCGCGTACCACTCGGGCGGAATGCGCTCGGCGGCTTCGCCGAGAGCGGCGCGCGTGATGCGATGTTCCAGGCGCCCCAGCCATGGCTCGAACGAATCAAGGCCGGTGACCCGCTCGTACACGCGCTGCCGCGAGTAGAGGCCGCGCAGAGGAGCGTCCGGAAAATTCCATTCCCCGGCGTTGAAGCAAAAGCCCTGATCGATCATCAGGGCCTGATAACGCGAGCGCCCGGCCTCGCGAAAAAAAACGGCCTGCCGGCCATTCGTGTTGCAGGACCACTTGTCGAACACCAGCATGCCGCAAAAAACGTCGAGATCTTCGACTTCGAGCAGTTGATCGTCCGGCAGATAATCGTGCACGCTTATTTCCGCCGGATGGCCCGGATACTGCGAGCCGAATTGACGGCCGGGCTTGCAGGCCACGCGTCCCGTCGCGAACTGCATCACCAGATCCGCCGTATTCTCCACCAGCTCGGGTGAGACTTCGACGACCGTGACCGGCGGCACGGGCAGTCCCAATCGCGCCGCCAGACGTGTCGCAAGCATTTCGTTCGCCAAGATTCGCAGGTGCTGAGGATTGTTTTGGAACTTCACGACGTAGTACGCGCCGTCCCGGCACCGGAATAGGTGCGACTGCGCGCCGCCGCGCATCCTGCGCAAGTGTTCAAGCGCCTGGAGCATTGCGCGTATGCTAAAGATGTCGGGTAAGGTACCGCAAGGGGAATATTTTCCGCGTCGCCCCTCGCCGTGGCCTAATCGGGAAATGCTCCGGCCCGTCTTGGTTCCGCGGATGCGGTTCACGCGCGGCGCGGCCGGCCCGGGATTGCGCGGCGCCCATTCGCAAAAAAAGAGAGCCCGGATTTCGCGGGCTCTCTTCTCCAACATTCCCTCAGAAACTGGTGCCTGCCACGGCCGCGTGCGGCCGCAGGCGGGCGGCGCCGCTACCGGCGTTTGCGCTTTTTGGGTTTCGCCGCGCGCCTGGCTTTCTTCTTTGGGCGAGGCTTGGCGCGGCGCTTCGGTTTGGCGGCCTTCTTGCGCTTCGATTTGCTCGCCGCCTTTTTCTTTTTCGCGGGAGCGGCCGGACGCGCAGGCGGCGGTGGCGCGGCCGCGGTGCCTGGCGCCTCCTCGATGATCAGTTCTTCCTCTTCGCTTTCGTCTTCGAGGACGTCGTCGCGATCGGCGGCGACTTCCTCTTCCTCTTCGATCTGAGAGAACTCGCTTTCCTCACCATTGCCGTTTCGTTCGTAAGCCATCCCTGTCCTCCAGCCGAAGTGTGGTACGGAAAACGGCGCGCGCGCGCCCGAAAGCCTGACGCCGGTATAAACGTACGGTCATCGATTTGTCAAGGCTCAGCGCGTTGCGAAGCGCGATTTGGGAGCCGCAGCGCGGCTGAACGGTCCGTCGGACCATCGCTAATAAACTGAAAGATATGGAGTTATGGCCAGACCGCCGCGCTAGTGGACGGGCAGGATCGTGAGTTCGTCGCCGGCCTCAAGCGGGCGGCTAAATAGATAGCGATTGGCGCCGCGCAAATCTTCCACCGTCGTGCGGTAGGCGCGCGCGATCGACCACAGCGTCTCGCCCGGTTTCACTTGATACACGATCGTTTTCGTCGAACCGTCCGCATCCCCCGGCGGCCGATTCATCGCTTCCGCCACGGTTGCCGCGGTCGCCGGCTTTGGCGACGGCGGCGGCGTCATTCCGCCGGGATACACGCTCAGGCGCATCCCGCGCGCCACGCGGTCGCTGCGCATGTGATTCCAGGCGCGAAGTTCGCCGGTCGTCACGTCGAATTCGTCGGCGATCGACGCCAACGTATCGTCGCGCCGCACGTGGTAACTGATGCGCCGGCCGAGCGCCGGCTCGGCGCTCTGTTCCACGGGAATGATCAGCTTCGCTCCAACCTCAAGCGGCGCGTCCGCGTCGATTCCATTGGCGGCCGCGATTGCGGCCGGACTGACGCGATACTCTTTCGCGATGCTGGACAGCGTTTCATCGGCTTCCACGCGGTGGTTGCGCCAGCTCACCCACTTGTCCGGCGGAATCGCGGCGATTTCGGCGTAGAACCGCTCGGCCGTTCCCTCCGGCAGATGCAGCACGAAATTCGGGTCGTCCGGCGTCACCAGGCGCAGCAACTGCGGATTGAGCGAGCGCAGCGTATCAAGGTCCACGTCGATCGTATCGGCCACCAGACGCAGATCGATCGCGTGCCCCGGCGTGACGCTGTCCGGCTCGTCCGGCGGCTCCGGATCCACTTCGATGCCGTAGCGCGCCGGATCTTTCGAGATCAGCGCCAGCGCCAGAATGATCGGCACGTAGTTGCGCGTCTCCTTCGGCAAAACGTTGCGCCGCGCGAGCTCCCAAAAATCCGCGTAGCCCGTGCGCTGGATGGCGCGCTCGATGTTCGCCGGGCCGCAGTCGTAGGCGGCCATCGCCAGATACCAGTCGCCGAATTCGCCGTACAGTCCGCGCAGATCTTCCGCGGCGGCGCGCGTCGCCTTCTCCGGGTCCTGCCGGTCGTCCACCCACCAGTTTTTCTGCAGGCCGTAGAGGCGTCCGCTGGAGGACATGAATTGCCACAGTCCGCGCGCCCCTTCCTTTGAAAGAGCCTGCGGCTGGAACGCGCTTTCGTTCTGCGCCAGGTAAATCAGATCCTGCGGCAAGCCTTCCTCGCGCAGCACGCGCGAAATCATGTCGCGGTAACGGCCGGCGCGGCGCAAGCCCGTTTCCACGATCGCCCGGCCGCGTGGCGTCTGGAAAAAGTTCAGGTACGCCAGAACCGAATCGTTCACCGTCAGCGGAAGGTCGTGCTCCACCGACTCCACCTCGACTTCAGCGTTTCCGCGCAGCGCGGGGTCCTCGGGCGCGGGCGGCGCCGCGGCCAGGTCGGGCATTTCATCCAGAGGAGCGGGCTCGGTTTTTTGCTCGCTGAATCCGTCGCCATCGCGGAAGGCCACCATCTCGTCGGCGTGCACGGTTTCCACGATGTGATCGTACAAATCCTGCAGGCGCGGCTCTTGCTTCAAATCGTAGCCGCTCGAGAGCAACGTTTCGAGCGACTGATCGAATTCCGCGCGCGCCCGGTCCAGATGCCCGGCGCGATAATCGTCCTCGCCGGCGGCGAACGACGCGTTCACCGCCCGCGCCACCAATTCATCTCCATTCGGCGCCATCGCGGAAAGGCCCACGGTCGTGCGCTGCAAACGGAGCGGCAGCGGATCGATACTCGGCCCCGCGGCCTCGATCGACCCCGGCGGCCGCACCGTCACCGCGTTCCGCGCCGTATCCGCGCAACCCACAGCGCAGACACAACACATCAACGCGAACGGCAGGCTTTTGATTTTGAAGGTTTTCGTCAATATTCTGACCGGCAACGCGAGAGACAAAATTGCCCGCCACCCGGTGGCGAGTTTTCCCATCGATCCGGATATGGGCTCGGCTCACAGCCCGCCCAGAACTTAGACGGAGACTCGGGGCAAAAAGGTCGCCTTGGGCATGCTACTGGCCGAATCGGGAAGGGTCAATCTGAAATCAGGAGCGTGTTATCGCACTCTGAACGCCGCGTACGGCGTACTCCACACCGTCTACGCCAGCGCCTGCCGGAGGTCGGCGATCAGGTCGGCCGCATCTTCCAGGCCCACCGAGACGCGCACCGTGCCCGGCCCTACACCGGCCGCGGCCAATTCCTGCGCGCTCATATTGTAATGCGATGTGTATTCCGGCAGAACGATCAGCGACTCCACGCCACCCAGGCTCCCCGCCAGCAGAAATATCTTCGCGCGGTCGCAGAAGCGCCGCGCCGCCGCCAATCCTCCCTTGAGCTCAAATGCCAGCATCCCGCCGTAGCCGGACATCTGCCGCCGCGCCAGCCGGTGGCTCGGGTGCGACGCCAGGCCGGGATAGTGCACCCGCGCGACCTTGGGATGCTTTTCGAGGAACCGCGCCACGGCCATCGCCGTCTCGCACTGCCGAAGCACGCGCACTTCGAGCGTCTTCAATCCGCGGATCAGCAAGTACGCCGCGCCGGGGTCCATCGAGCCGCCCAGGTAGACCACACGCTCGCGCACCCGCGCAATCCACTTGTGCGAGCCCACCACCACGCCCGCGATCAAATCCGAATGGCCGCCCAGATATTTGGTCGCGCTGTGCGCCACAAGGTCGATCCCCAGCGAGATCGGCTTTTGCAGCACGGGAGACGCGAACGTATTGTCCACCAGCGTCACGATGTCGTGGCGCCGTCCGATGGCCGCAGCCTTGCGCAAATCCACGACCTTCAGCGTCGGATTCGTCGGCGTCTCTACGTACAGCGCGCGCGTCCGCTCGTTCAACAGGCGATCCGCGCCATCGAGATCCGTCTCCACGTAGCGCACCACGATGCCGAAGCTCGGCAGCAAATCGCGCAGCAGGCGATAGGCGCCGCCGTAAATTTGCCGCGTGGCGATCAATTCGTCGCCGGATTGCAGCGTGGCCAGAAGCGCGCTCGAAATCGCCGCCATGCCCGAAGCCGTCACGATCGCAGCCTCCGCGCCTTCCAGAGCCGCCAGCTTCGCTTCCGCCACGGCCAGCGTCGGATTGCCCATGCGCGTGTAGATGTAGGCTTTTGATTTGCCCTCCGCCCAGCGCTTCATCTCCGCTGTGTTCGCGAAAACGAAATTCGATGTGCGCTCAATCGTCGGCGCTACCGGCCCATTGCGCCCGTGCTTCGGCTCGCCCGCGTGAATCGCGATCGTCGCATCGCCCCAGCGCGGGGAATTCGCGCGCCGTGCCCGGGATTTTTGCGTGGTCTTCGCCATTGCCGTTGCTCGCTGCGAGCGTTGCCTCGCATGATTCTGCGCAATTCAGCCGCCGGCGCAAGAGCCAATTTGAGCGGCAACCCGAACTGCATTAAACTCCCCACCGCGCACTCCGCGTGAAGCCGATGCCCGCGCCCACTCTCCGTGAACCTCTCTGGCCCGCGCTTGTGGCGATGCTGGCCGCCGGCGGACTGTACCTTGCGTTGCCGGAATCGCTGTCCGTCGGACCGAGTTGGTTGCTGCTGGCCGTCGTTTTCGTCCTGCTGATCCCCATGGGGGAGTCTTACCGCCGCGGCCGCCGCGATGTCACCCGAATCTTCGCCTTCGCCGCCAGCGGCGTGATCACGGCCGCCATGATCGCGTCCCTGGCGATCCTGATCGCGGACCTGCCGCAGCATCGCGAGTCGCCGAAAAAACTTCTGGTCTCGGCCGCCGCGCTTTGGGTCACCAACGTTCTGGTATTCGCGCTGTGGTATTGGAAGCTCGATGCCGGCGGTCCGCTCGAACGCGAAAAATCGCACGGCCGGCGGTTGGGCAGCTCGTTTCTGTTCCCGCAAATGCTGAACCTTGACGACGGCAATCCGCCCTGGTCGCCGCAATTCATGGACTATCTGTTCCTGGCCTTCAACACCAGCACCGCCTTTTCGCCCACCGATACCGCGGTGCTTTCGCGCTGGGCCAAGCTCGGCACGATGCTGCAATCCCTGATTTCGCTCACCATCGTGGCTCTGCTCGCCGCCCGCGCCGTCAACATTCTTTAGCTTTTTTCGTGCTGGAATCGCGCGCCAGGGCGTTTTCGCGCCGCAGTGACAACCCATAGTCGTTTTGTTACAGTCGGCCGATGGTTTCGACGGAACCCTACTTTTGGGACGACCTTCTTCCGCTCATTGAAGATGGCCAGGTTGTGCCGATTGTGGGCAGCGACATGCTCGAAATGGGGCCCCATCTGTTCTTTTATAAAATGGTGGCCGAGCAGTTGGCGGCGGAGTTGAAAATCCCCAGCGACCGCCTCCCGCCGGATTTCCAGATTAACGACGTCGTCTGCGCCTCCACCGACTTTCACGGCGATTCGCTGGCCGTCAGACCCCAGCTGATTCTGCGCATCCTCAGCAAGCTGAAACCCGCGGATCCCGCCGGGCTGCCCGAGGCGCTGCGTCTTCTCGCCGAAATTCCGAATTTCAGTCTATTCGTCAGCACCACGTTCGATTCGCTTCTGGAAGATTCGATCGAGGCGGTTCGCAAACGCAAGCCCGCCGTGGTGTCGTTTCCCCCTTCGTCGAGCAACATCGATTTCGACGAGGCCCTGATGGATCAATCCGGCAGCATGGTGTTTCAAGCCCTCGGCCGCGCCTCGGTCTCATCCACATTCGCGATGACCGAAGGCCAGATGCTCGAGCAGATGCACGATTTCATGGCCGGCGAAGGGCGCCCAAAAAAGTTGATTGCCAGGCTGCAACAGAGCCATCTGCTGATTCTTGGCGTGGATTTTCCGGATTGGCTCGCGCGCTTTCTCCTGCGGTTGGCTCGCTCGAAACCCTTGTGGGATTCGCGCACATTCATGGAGTTCATCGCCGATACGCGCTGCATGCAGCCGGGCTTTTCGCAATTTATCGAACGCTTCAGCCCGCTGCGATCGCATCTCTACGCCGATGGTTCCCCGACGGACTTTGTGCGCGAATTGCATCGCCGCTGGTTTGAACGCCATCCGGCCACGGAAGCGGCGCCCGCCGCAGCCGCGCCCGTGGATGGCGAAAAGCCGACGGTGATGGCGCCCGGCTCCATCTTCATCAGCTACGCGAGCGAAGACCGAAGAGCTGCGTTCCGCATCGCCGACGAACTCTCCAACGCCGGTTTGGAAGTGTGGATCGATCGCCGTCTGAAACCCGGCGACAATTTCCGCGACGTCATTGAAGGCAACATTCGCCTCTGCTCCGCGTTCGTGGGCATCATTTCGGCCAACACTCAGGATGATTCGGGGCAAGGCCGCTGGTTCCGGAAGGAACGGGAACAGGCGGTTGGCAAGGCGGGATTTTATTACGGCACGGATCGCAGATTTCTGTTTCCTGTGGTTGTGGACGCCACGCCCGACAGCGAACTGATGGAGTATCGCAAACAAATTTTCGGCGAGCGCAGCGCCGTCCGGGCCATCGATGGACAAGTTCCGCCCGCGCTCATTCAGGAACTCGACACCGCGCAGAAAGCTTACCGGAAGAATCCGCCCGCCGCATGAGCGCCCCGTTCGACGCCGCTTCGGAACTTACAAAACAGAATCCGTGGCCCGGGCTGCGGGCGTTCGGTGAGAATGACCGCGATTTTTTCTTCGGCCGCGAACGCGAGACGGTCGAGTTACTCGGCCTGGTTCAGCGCTCGCCGGTGGTCGTGCTCTATGGCCAATCGGGCCTCGGCAAGACTTCGCTGCTTCAGGCCGGCCTGTTCCCGCGGCTGAAGGAACTGAATTTCCTTCCGTTCCGCGTGCGCTTCGATCACGGCGACGACGCTGCTCCGCTTGCGCGCCAAATCACGCTGGCCGTGGCTGCCGAACTCGATCGCGCCCAGATCAAGGGGCCGCGCCCGTCGGACGGCGAAACTCTCTGGGAATATTTTCACCGCGTCGACGTTGATTTCTGGGGGCCGCGCAATCGTCTGCTCACGCCCGTGATCGTGCTCGATCAGTTTGAAGAGATTTTTACGCTCGGCCATCGCAGCGAAAAATCCTCCGCTCGCGCCGCCGAATTCCAAAAGGAATTGGAGGCTCAGCTCGAACACCGCCCGCCGGACGCCGTGCGCGAACGCCTTGAAGCGCATCCCGATGAGGCTCTGCGTTACGACCTCAAGAAGCAGGCCGTAAAGTTCGTCATCACCCTGCGCGAGGATTTTCTTCCCGATCTCGATCCCTGGCGCGATCGCATGCCTTCGCTTTTACCGAATCGTTTCCGCCTGGAACGCATGACCGGCGAGCAGGCACTCGACGTGATCCTGTGCGGGGGCGGCGATCTTGTGGATCTCGCCGTCGCGCGCGATATCGTGGATTTCGTCTCCGCGTCGCGGCGCAAGCGCTCCGCCCGAACACTCGAAGAGCGCGAAGTGGAACCGGCTCTTTTAAGCGTCGTCTGCGATGCCCTCAATCTCAGCCGCATCGAACACGGCAACGCGCGCATCACCGCCGATCTGCTCACAGCCAAGCGCGAAGAGATCATCCAGGATTTTTACGAGCGCACTTTTCAGGGCGTCGATCCGCGCGTCCGCGACTGGGTGGAAGACCGCCTGCTCACCAGTTCCGGTTATCGCGACCGCGCCGCGCTCGAAGACGCGACACAACTCGGACTGCCCGAATCCGATTTCGATTTGCTCGTCAATCGCCGCATTCTCCATCGTGAAGAGCGCGACGGCGTCATATGGCTCGAACTGACGCACGACTTGCTCAGCGATCCCGCCGCGCGCAGCCGTGCCGTCCGCGAACAGCGCATCCAAGCCGATGTCGCCAAGGAACGCGAGAAAGCTGCCGCCGAACGCGAAGCGCAAGTCAGAAGCAAGCTTCGCAGAACGCAGCTCGTCGTCGCCGTCTGCGCCGTGCTGCTCGTTGTCGCCGGAGTGGCGCTGGACCGCGCGATTGTCGCCACGCGCAACGCGCGCGCGGCGGAATCCGAAGCGAGGACCGCCGAAGCGAATGCCGTCCAGGCGCAAGCCAGCAGCGAGGCGAGCTATGGCTCGGCGCTCGAAATTACCAGCAGAATGGAAGCGAACATTGACGATTCCGGGATTCCCACAGCCACGGTGATCAAGGATATCGATGACGTGGAACGCGCCTACGCGCATGTCGCGAGCCAGGTTACTTCGTCCGACTTGCCGAGGTTTGAACTGCAGCACGCGCAATTCCTCACCAAAGCCGCGGACGCCTATTACCGGGTCGGATATCTGAGCCAGGGCCTGGCCGAATCGCAGCAGGCATTGGACCTGCTCGAAAAAATAAGCGGATCGGACATCGCCGGCGATGTGCAACTCACGCGCGCCGAAGCGCTTTATTCGCGGGGCCATGGTTTGGTTGAAATGAGTCAAATCGCCGAGGCGCGCCAATGCCTGGAGGATGCCATCAAGTTCGCCGTGCCGACGCAGTCACCCGAATCCCGTCAAGCTGCGGCCCGCGTGAACGTATTGTCGCGCATCGAGTTCGCCTTTCTGGATGAGCAAGTATGGTCGTATCCCTCGGCGAAATCCCATTTGCAGGATGCGCTCGCAATCATTAGGGCGATCAAGCCAAACGGTTCCGACGCCGATGCGAATGAGGTTCTTTCGTGGACCGCTCTGGCGGAGCAGTGGCTAGGCAGACGGCCGACTCCGGATTCCGAGTCGCTGCAACACCTGACAAACGCCGCCACAGTGATGAAAGGCCTGATGTTGCGTGACCCGCAAAATCTCCGATGGAAGCACATGTTTGCGCACGTCGTGGCCTTGCAAGGTGCCACCGCCATGAATCTTGGCCAACTCGACCAAGCCAAGCCGTTACTAGAGCAATCGCAATCGATCAGCGAAGACCTTTGCCAGCGCGATCCGTTGAATCTGGACTGGCGTTTGGGCCTGCTGGAAAGCAACCTCTTTTTAGGTGTGCTCGAGGAAGACAGCGGCGAGTTGGACTTGTCTCAGAACTCGTTGGAAAAAGCGGAATCGGAAGCGGCGGAATTTGCGACCGAGCAGCCAACCTGGACACAGGCCGTCTTGGACACCAGCGTCGTGAACTTATCACTCGGCGACGTGCTCAGACTTAAGTACCGTGACGAGACCGATCCAAAAGAAAAGGCTCTGCTCTTGGAAAGCGCATTTTCTTTGTTCGCGAAAGCGCGCGCATGGTCGGAAAAAGGCATGCAGCTCGCGCCCGAAAATATGTACTTCGTCGAGTCTGCATCCGGGCCCATCGATCGTCAGGGACAGGTTCTGGCGGACGAGGCAGCCGCGGTCGATCTGTCCGTCAAAGGCAATCTAGACGTAAAAAACGAGAAGGAAACCGAAGCCCTCAAGTATTACGCCGACGCTTATGAAAAATTCCTTCCCGTTGAGCGCGCGGCCAAATACGAACCAAGGACTATATCGGACGAGGTGTATTTTCATGCGTGGGTCGGCAACGCACTGATGGCCCTCAAAAGGACCAGCGATGCCGTCTCCGCCTATCAGGAGATGGCGGCAGCGGCGCAGGGCTTGGTCAGAAAAAAACCGGATGGGGATAGTTATGAAGTGCTTGCGATCGCCTATGAGTTTCTCGGCAACGCGTTTGCGCTTGAAAATAAATTGGATGACGCCGACTCCAACGATCGACTTGCCGAAGACGCGATTCATCACGCGCTGCTGCTGAAGCCGGACAGCACCTCTTTCCACGCGGACGACGCTCAAATTCAGATTCAACTCTATGGAGTCGCGTTCCAGCGCAATGATTTTGCGGCGGCTCTCGACGATCTGGATCACGGGATCAGCACCTCGCTCGCCGCATTGAAAACCGATTACTCGGCCCCGGCGCTGAATTCGGATGTCATTACGTTCCGTGACGATCTTGACCGCGTTCAGACCGCCCTCGCGCCCGGCCAGCCGCCGCAGGGATCGGCGCCGGCGCAAAGCCATCTGTCTCCCGGGCAGTCGGCGATCCTCCTCCAGAAAATCGCAACGCTCCGCGCGGAAATCGCTCCGGATAAACTCCTCGCTCACAATTCGCGCCAAATCGATTGGACTCTGCGCCCGCTGATGCCCGGCGCCTGGCTGTACCTTGCCGACGCGGATCGCGATGCCGCGCTGAAGAGCGTGCTTGCGCTCAATCCAACTCTCAAACCGGATCAAGTCTGGGGCATCCGCAGGCTGCCGCTGGCCTTTTACGACGATGTGGCGCTCTACGAGGCCGAGCTCGCGTTGCCGGACGGATCGCGCGGCATCGCAGCGTACGTCCAGCACGGCGCGGATCCTCCTCTGCCCGTTCAGGGCACGCAAGCAACGCTCGTCGCATTGAACCGGGAAGCGCAATTGAAACTGGACACCGTCGATCGCGCGGCCGATTACATGCGCTTTTACGTTGGCGTGACGCAATGCAGCCACGGCTGCGTGGACCTGATTGACGCGCCGGACGATCTCAACTGGCGCTCCGAGGCCACCGGCGAACAACGCGCGGCCGTCGTCGCGCTCATCAAGCCGCTCACCGCCGAGCCGATCTCCGATCGCGGCTGGCAGGGAATCACGACGTGGCAAGCCAATGGCTACCTCGGCGAGGCAAACCTGCACCTGGACCGCTTCGGCCATTTCAAATTTTTCAACGACCACCAGATTAGCCAGGACCGGCTCCCGGTTTACATTCAGGTATTTCAAAACGGCGTTCGAGTTCTGCTCGCGCCCGAGGCGTTCGATCGGCAGGGATGGGAAGCCCAGGCGACGAAGTTCGAGCAGACTCTTAAGAATAATCCGAATGACGCGGCGGCGCTCCAGCAATTGCCCCAACTGTATTACAGCCTCGGACGCTGGAACGACGCCGTGGACGCGCAAAAGAAGTGGCTGGCTCTGGTCCAAAGCGCGCCCAAGCATGACGCCGCTTGGACCGCACAATTGAATTTCGCCTATCGTGCGTTGGCGTTGTATCAGCTCTATGCCCGCGACTTCGAGGGCGTGCTGGCTTCGACCGACGAAGCGATCAAGCTAGACCCCACGATTCTCGGACCCGAAGCGAACCACGCGACTGCTTTGCTTTTCCTCGGCCGGACCTCGGAAGCGGAGGCGATCTTCCTCCGCTATCGCGGCCAGAGATTGAACCCGAATGATTCGACCTCAACCGTAATTTGGGAGGATCAGGTCAACCGCAATTTCGACGCGCTGCAGAAGGCCGGGATCATCACTCCGGACGTGGCGCCCGCATTCGCGCACGTTCGCGAACTTTTGAAGCCGCCATCGAACTAAAACTGCGGCGTTTAAATCGCAGCCGCCGTCACGGCGCCGCAGCCAGCGCGGCTTCCACCGCGGCCTGCAATTTGTCCGGCGTCTCGCCGCCCATGGTGCGGAAGGCGATGCGGCCCTGGCGATCTACCAAAAACGTTGTCGGGTAGCCGTCCACAAAATATTTTTCCGTGATGTCCGGCTCCGCGCCCAGCAACAACGTAAACGTGTAGCCCTTTTGCTTCGCGAATTGCGCCACGTGCTCGGAATCCTCGCCCACGTCCAGACCCAGTACCACCAGGCCTTGATCGCGCAGCTCGCTATGCATTTTTTCAAGTACCGGCAACTGCGCCTGGCACGGCGGGCACCAACTCGCCCAGAAATCCACGATCACAACTTTGCCCCGCAGCGCGGCCAAACTCACGTAATTGCCGCTCGTGTCGCGCAAACTGAAATCCGGCGCGGCTGCTCCGATCAGCGTCATGGCGGCTGGCGCCGCGGCCGGCAGCGCTTGCGCTTGAGCCGGAGCGGTAGCGGCCGTTGCGTCCACTGCGCGCGCCGATTTCGGCGGCGTGAACGCAAACAGCGTGCCCGGCATCGCCTGGTCCCACTTCATGCTCGTGTACAAAACAATTTGCGCGTTCTGGTCCGCGTCGTAGATCGCCGCTTTGTAAACCACAAACGTTTTTTCGTCGATGCGGTACATCGCAAGCTGCGCGCCCGCGATCGTCCCCCGTGGCCACTGATCGCGCGCCACCGCCACTACATAAACCGGCACCGCCGTTCCATTCACCGCGAACAAATCCTCGCGCGCGATGCTCGCCTGCGTCACGTGCTGGTCCAGCGCTTCCAGCGCGATGACCGGCGTCTCCGCATCGCCCGCAAGCACGGCCTTCGTGTATTCGTTCGATCCGCGATCCAGACTCCATTCCGCGCGCCCGTCCGAGACGCGCAACGTGCCGCGCGCGCCGTCCTCGTCAATCCGGAATTTTGCGCCGCCTGCGCCCGCCTCCGTCATCCGCCGTTCAGACACTTCCGAGCCTTTCACGTTTTGCTCGTTCACCCGGAACACGTAGCTTTTCAGATTTCGATACCTCGCCGCCGCGCGCTGCAAAATCTTCATCGCCGCGGGATCGATCGCCGGAGCCGCCACAGGCGCAGCCGGCGCGGTTGGCGCAGCGGCCGGTGGAGCGGCGGACGGCGTCGCGGCCGTCGGGCTCGCGCCCGATGCCGCGCCCGCCGCCGCGATCGCCCACATAGCCAGCGCGCCGGTCAGAATCGATTTACGTTGGGCACGCAACACGATCCCGCTCCTCGCGTCTTTCCGCGCTCCTAATTCTTCGTCGCGCGCGTCATCAAGAATTCCTGCTTCACCGTGTTCTCGCCGAAGTAATCCGCCGCGATCGCATCGTATTCGTTGCGGAACGCCGCGAGTTTCGCCGGATCGCTCGCCGAGAGCATTTCCACCAGCTTGATCAACGGACCGACCGTCCGCTCCTGCGTCGCCCGATAGTGCGGCAAGCTCAAGGTCGGCACGATCATCGATTCGTACTCGAAGGAAATATCCTTCACCGCGCCGCCCAGCCGCTCGCGCACGATTTTTTGGTCTCCCCATTGCGGCGGCGGCGATACGCCCGGGGGCGGAGGTGGCATGTAACTTCCGATCAACCGGAACATTCGCCCCACGAGAAACTCCGGCGGCCAGGTCGAAAACGCGATCGTCCCTCCCGGTTTGAGCACGCGCAGCATTTCGCCCAGCGCCACTGCCGGCCTCGGCGCGAAGATGTGGCCAAACTGGCTCAGGACCACGTCGAACGCCGCATCGCCGTACGGCAACGCCTCGGCGTCGCCCTCGCGCCAATCTATTTTCACTCCGGCGATCTCCGAATTCGCGCGCGCGTGCTCCACAAGTTCCGGCGTCAAATCGAGTCCGCTCACCACGGCGCCCGCGCGCGCCGCCGTCACCGCCACCACTCCGGTGCCGCAGCCCACGTCTAAAACCTTCTGCCCTGCACGCACGCCCGCGAATTTCACCAGCTTCGCGGCCTGCGGCGTCGTCAGCATTTCCAGCGGAGCAAAATGCGCCCAGCCCTGCTTCTGCATTTCCTTGAATTTCTCGAATGGATCCACGTTTCCCTCGCTTCGCGCGGCCCGCCGCGCACGGCGCCCGATTCTGAACGCGGTCAATTTAGCACCGACGCGGTTCATTTCCCAACTCCGCATAAGCGCCACGCGCGCCTTCGTCGCGTCGGTCCACGCCGCGCTTGCATACTTCACGTCCGCTGGTTATAAGCATTCCGGTCATGAGCGAAAATTGCAATCCGCGCCGCTCTCGCGAATCGAAACAACGCGAAGGAAGGTAATTAAAGATGATGAAGTCCACGTTGACGTCAGCATCCATCGCAATTCTGGCAATCGCCGGCGCCGCCGCGATCGCCATCGCGCAAGCCCCCGCGCCTGCGCCCGCCGCCGGCGCGACGCCCTCGTCGGCGCAAGCCGCGCCCGCGCAAGCCGCGCCGCCGCAGCGCCCGCCGGAAGTCATGCCGCCGGGTCCCGATCCCAATTCGCAGTATCGCCTAGGCCCCGATTCCTTCCCGCAAGACGGCGTCCCCAAGGGCGAAGTCCGCGGCCCTTTCGTCATTCCCAGCCAGGTTTTCCCGGGCACCGCGCACACCTATTGGGTCTACGTCCCCGCGCAGTACGACCCAGCTATCCCCGTTGCGCTGATGATTTTTCAGGATGGCCAGGGTTTCAAGGAGACCGGCCCCGACGGCGAATACCGCGCGCCCAACGTTCTGGACAATCTGATTTATCGCCACGAAATTCCGGTGATGATCGCCGTGTTCATCGATCCCGGCAAAACGCCCGAGCAGCCCGAGCCGTATCCCGGCGATTGGGGCGACCGCTCGACGAATCGTCCCACCGAATACAACACGCCCGACGACAAATATTCCCACGTCATCACCGACGAACTTCTGCCCGCGCTCTACAAGGACTACAACATCTCGAAAGATCCCGATATGCACGGCATCGGCGGCTCCAGTTCCGGCGCCATCGCCGCGTTTGGGGTGGCCTGGTTTCGCCCCGATGAGTTCCACAAAGTATTGTCCGTCGTCGGCAGCTTCGTGGATATTCGCGGCGGCCAGGTCTGGGCCGACCGCGTGCTCGCGAACAAGAAGAAAAAGCCCATTCGCATGTTCATGGTGGATGGCCGCAACGATCATCGCGGCATGGGAATCGACGGCAAATACAATCAGAATCGCGATTGGTTCTACCAGAATGTGCGCCTGATGCGCGCCCTCACCGCCAAAGGCTACGACGTGAATTATTCCTGGAGCATGAATCTCCACGGAAATAAGTACGGCGGCCCCATGCTGCCGGACATGATGCGCTGGCTCTGGCGCGATGCCCCGGTGTCGCTCGATCCCAATGACATGACCGAGCGCGCTTTCCGCGGGCCCTACGTCCCGCCCGCCGCCGCAACACCGGCGGCCGCGCCGACACCCGCGCCCAATAAGAATTAGGAAGTAGCGCAGAGATCGAACATGACTCGCGTTAACCTCAACACGCGCGGAAGCAGCGCCGTTCCTGGGAGCGCCAATCGCCTGATTGGCGCCGTGTGAACGCGTAACCGCGCCTACCAGCTGGATAGCGCGCCTATTGGGGAGGCGTGTAGCCGCCTCAGCCTTCCTCTTCGTCCACGGGCTGGCCGGCGCGGGCGGCTTTGGCCGCGGCGATCACTTTGTCGGCGACTTCGCTTGGCGCGTAATCGTAATGCGCGAACTCCATCGAGTACGTCGCGCGGCCCTGCGTCATCGACGTCAAATCCGTCGCGTAAGACAACATCTCGGCCAGTGGGACCTGGGCCTTCACGATCACGTTCGATCCGCGCGCTTCACTGCCGCTGATGCGGCCGCGGCGCGAGCTCAGATCGCCCATGATGTCGCCGGAATATTGGTCGGGTGCGTAAACCTCCACGTTCATCACCGGTTCGAGCAGCGCGGGCTTGGCGGATTTCATGGCTTCCTTGAACGCCAGCGAGGCTGCGATCTTGAAGGCCATGTCCGAGGAATCGACGTCGTGATACTTGCCGTCGTAAAGCACGGCGCGGAAATCGACCACCGGGCAGCCGGCCAGAAATCCGCGCTCGGACGCGGCGCGCAGCCCTTTCTCGACCGAGGGAATGAAATTGCGGGGAATGGCGCCGCCGAAAACGTCGTCCACAAACTCGAAGCCGGCGCCGCGCGGCAACGGCTCCAATCGCACGCGGCAGACGGCGAACTGGCCGTGGCCGCCGGTTTGCTTTTTGTGCTTACCCTCGGCGTCGGCTTTGGCACGGATGGTTTCGCGGTAGGGCACCTTCGGCGGTTTCAGCAGCAGCTCGACGTGATAGCGCTTGCGCAGCTTCGCCACCACGACTTCGACGTGCTGCTGCCCCGAGCCGGCCAGCAGAAATTCCTTGGTCTGCGGATCGCGCGAAAAACGCAGCGCCAGATCTTCTTCGAGGATGCGATGGATCGCGACGCCGATGCGGTCTTCGTCGGCGCGCGTTTTGGCCTCGATCGCGAACGTAATCGAAGGTTGGGGAATGTGCGGCGGCGGGTAATGGATCGGCGCGCCCTTATCGCCGAGAGTGTCGCCGGTCACCGTGTCCTTCAACTTGGAAACCGCGCCGATGTCTCCGGCGTGCAATTCGGCGACGGCGGCGGCCGTCTTGCCCTGCATCACTTGTATGTGTTGCAGCCGTTCACTCGAGCCGTGCGTGAAGTTGTTCAGCGTCGCGTCATTTTTCAGCGTGCCGGAATTCACTTTGAAGTAGCTGATGCGCCCGGCGAAAGGATCGGCCAGCGTCTTGAAAAAAAATAGCGACACAGGCTCGGCGTCCGCGATGCGCCGCTCAATGTGCTGGCCCTTGCCGCCGTTTTCGCTGCTGCCTTCGGCCAGTCCGCGCGCCGCGGGATTGGGGAAAATATCGACGATCAAATCGAGCAGCGACTGGCTGCCGATGTTGTGCAGCGCCGATGTCAGCACGACCGGCTGGATGCGCTTCGCCAGGAACGCCAGGCGCAGACCCTTCACCAGGTCTTCGATCGGCAGCGTGCCTTGCGCGAAGAACTCTTCCATCAGCGCGTCGTCGCCTTCGGCCACCATCTCGACCAGCGCCTCGTGCGCCTGCTTGGCGGCCCCGGCCATGTCATCGGGGATCGGTTCGATCTTCGCTCGGCCGTCGCCGTCCGGGGCGTACATGTGCGCCTTCATCGAAATCAAATCGATGACACCGCGAAAGTTCTTCTCTTCGCCGATCGGCAATTGCACCGCGACCACGCCGCGGCCAAACACGCGCTGGACCGAACCGAGCGCGCGCTCGAAGTTCGCCAGCTCGCGATCCATCCAGTTGATCGCGAACGCGCGCGGGAGGTCGTACTCGGTGGCGTAGTCCCAAACTTTTTCGGTGACCACTTGTACGCCGGCCACAGCGTCCACCACGATCAGCGCGGCATCGGCGGCCACCAGCGAGGCGCGCGCTTCATTCACAAACGTGCTGTAGCCCGGAGTATCGAGCAAATTGATTTTGGTTTTTTCGGTTTGGCCGCTGGCCGCCCATTCGGCGAATGCCAGACTGGTTTGAATCGAAATCTTGCGCGCGATCTCTTCGTCGTCCCAATCGGTGATCGCCGTTCCTTCGGCGACTTTGCCGAGCCGGTTGGTCATCCCGGCGGTGAACAGCAGCGCCGATACCAGCTGCGTCTTGCCCGTATCGCCGTGACCCACAATGCCGACATTGCGGAGGAAGGAAGTCTCGTAGGCTTTCATCTGCGCCCCTATCCCGGCCCGGAGAGCGGTCCCCAGGTACGATGCTCGGAATGGTCCGCTCGCGCCGCGGTGCGATGCCCGATGGGCGGGATGCTAGCACTCCGTCAAGGGCGGCGCAACGACAGGGGGTGTGGGAAACCGGAGCGTGCTGGGGGCCGTGGTTCGCTCGCGCGGCTGGCGCGATTTTTCGCGGATCAGTCTTCGTCGTGGATGGTTTTGATGCGAACGATCTCGAATTCGCGCGTGCCCGCGGGAGTTTGCACGGTGACGTCTTCTCCGACTTTCTTGCCGAGGAATGCTTTGCCGATCGGCGAAGTCGTGGAGATCAAGCCCTTGGCCACGTCGGCTTCTTCCGTGGTGACGAGCTTGTACTCCATTTCTGGCTTTTTCGCTTCGCGCACCCAGACGCGCGAACCGTAGCCGGCGCGATCCTTGGGGATGTTGTTGAGATTGAGCATCCCCAAATCGCCCAGCCGCTTTTTCAATTGGCCGAGCCGTGCGGAGACGTAGCCCTGGCGCTCTTTCGCGTATTTGTATTCGGCGTTTTCGGAAAGATCGCCATGCGCGCGCGCGACCATAATTTCTTTCGGGAGGTCGAACGCCAGCTCATGTTCGAGCTGCGCGATTTCATCTGCCAGTTTCTTCTTGACGTTGGTGAGTGCGTCCGCCATATCCGTATCTTTTTCTTTTCCGCCAGATTTGCAGCGGCTCTTTTCCCTGAAGGTGGGACGGCCGAAAATCGCGCGGCGGTCCCGCGCGGCAGAAACTGAGATTATAAAGGCACGCCTCGCCGCGCTACAAGTGGATGCGGCGCGGGCCCCGCAAGGTTGTGCGCCGGGCGCGGCGCGATCAGCGCACCAGTAGTGTGACGCTTGCCGTTTTCGTGTGGCCCGCGGCGTCCTGCGCCGTCAGCGTGTATGTCGTGTCGGTGCGCGGCGAGACGGCAACGCAGCGGCTGTACGACGGCCACACCGCGCCCGCCGGGGGATCTATCTGCACCGACTTGGCATTCGCGACGCCGTAGCAAACCTCGGCCGACTCTCCCGGATGGATTGAGATGGGGCTCGTGTAAAAACTCAAGATCTCGAAGTTGTCTCCGCCCATCGCGTCGACGATGTGCTGATCCTGCGCGCGGGCTTTCTCCGCGGCGCGTTCGACCGCCGCGCGATTGTCTTCCCAGCGCGAGAGGAAGATGTATCCGACGCCCGCGGCGACGGCTACGAGGAGGATTGTGGAATAAAGAAGGGGATTGCGAAAAATGCCGGACCGTTCTTGGTCGGAATGGCTCCGCATACAGGCGGTTCACCCCTTGCGAATCGGCTCCTTGCCGCCGGCGCCCGCGACGATGATACTCGATTTGGTAATGCAAGGCGCCGGCGGGGTTGCGCTGCGGTGATAACCGGTGAAGCGATTGGCGGCATCGTGGCTGCCGTGGCAGCGGACGCCCGCCGTGGAACGCTTCGCGGTGCCAGCAATCAGCCTGGTCTACGGGGAGAGGTTTTCGCGGCGTAATAGATGTAAAGTATTGTTTACAAAGGCCTTATAGATATGCACGTCCTGCGTTCGTCAGCGGCTCGGCGGAACCGACAAGTTGTGGGAAATGATCTGCCACTTTATGGCAGTTTCAGATGAATGGAGCAGGTGTAGCTCTTCGGAGCGAAGGCCACTATTTCTATGCAAGTCACTCATTTAAATAGAGATATAATTGGCAGGGATGGAATCGGGCTTTGCGCAATGATGGAAGCCTTCGTGCTAATAGTATGCATCAGAGGAGTATGTGTGTCCTTGTTTTGTGGGCAGATGACAACATGACCGGCCACGACGAAAGCACCCAAGTTCTGAACGAGCCTGCACCGGCGACGAAGCCGGAGGGATTTGTTGCTGGCGTTGATGCGGTGATGCAATCGCTGGAGCGCGTCGGCGCCGATATTGCCGCCACCGCGATCCCGATCTTGCTGACGGGCGAGAGCGGCGTCGGCAAGGAAGCGCACGCGCGGCACATCCATCGCCTGTCAGGGCGCCCGGCTGAGAATTTTCACAAGGTTAATTGCACGGCACTGAACGAAGCGCGATTCGCGGAAGTGCTGGCGGAAGCCGGCGAAGGCGCGGAGGCGGCGCGCGGCGGCACATCGACACTTTTTTTTGACGAGGTCAGCGAACTCGATCCGCTGTGTCAGAAAATGCTTCTTTCCGCCTTGCCCGACGACGAAGGGATGCCGGGGCCCGGCACGATTTCGGCGCGGCTGATATCGGCGACGGTCGTGAATCTCGAATCCGAGGTGCAGGAGGGGAGATTCCGCAAAGAGCTCTACTATCGATTGAACGCGGTTTGCCTGCGCTTGCCGCCGTTGCGCGAACGGAAGATGGATATTCCGCTGTTGGTTTCCTATTTTCTCGATAAGCAATCGAGTTTGCTGCGGCGCCCGCGGCCATCGCTATCGGCGCGGACCATGAAGCGCCTGGCCGACCATGCGTGGCCGGGAAATTTGCGCGAGTTGGAAAACATGGTGAAGAGAATCGTAATCCTCGGCGACGAGGAATTCGCGCTGGCGGAATTGTCGCATGCCGGAGTTCTGCAGATTTCGGCGGCCCGAACGCAGGGCGCGGAGGGCACGTCTCTGAAGGTCGCGTCGCGGGCGGCGTCACGGGAGGCGGAGCGCAGCATGATTTTGAAAACGCTGGAGCACACGCGGTGGAACCGCAAACTGGCGGCGCAGCAGCTGCACATCAGTTACAAATCGCTGCTGTGCAAGATCAAGCAGTTTGAAGAAGCGGGCAAGACAAGCGATTGAAAGCGCGCGGGATCCGGAGCATGACGGGACACATTCGAGCAGCGAGTACCGCAGCCGACACAGCAGCGGAGGAGCGAAGGCCGTGAGAGAGTTTACACCGCAAGATTTTCTGGCAATGCTTCGCCGGCACTGGACGATTTGCGTATACACGGCCGTGGCTGGTTTGGTGATCGGGATCGCGCTCGCGCTGGTGATGCCGAAGCGCTACCAATCGAAGACGATCGTGCTGGTCGAGCAACCGAGCGTTTCGCCGACTTACGTGCCGGCGGCCATCAGCGAGGATTGGAATTCACGGCTGGCCTCGATGCAGCAGCAGATCCTGAGCACGACGCGGCTGAGCGATGTGATTCAAAAATTGAATCTCTACCCGAACGAGAATGGAAAGGTCCCGATGGATGTCCTGGTGGCGCGCTTGCAGACCGCCATCGTGGTTGACCCAATGGAACCGATTCAGGGCGATCCGGACCGGGGGCTTCCCGGCTTCGATGTCACGGTAACCTTCAGCGATCCGGGGCATGCGCAGCAGATATGCCAGGAAGTCACGTCGTTGTTCATGGAGCAAAATTCGAGGCTCCGAGAGGAACACGCCGAGAACACCACGGAATTTCTGTCCCAGCAATTGGAAGAGGCTAAGGCCAAGCTGGATGACCAGGACGCCAAGCTTGCGGATTTCAAGAGCAAGCACCTTGGCGATTTGCCGGACGAAGAGCAGACGAACCTGAGTCTGCTGATGGGTTACAACACCCAGCTCGAGTCTGTGACGCAGAACGTGGGCCGCTTGCAGCAAGAGAAGGCCTTCGACGAATCGCTTCTGTCACAGCAATTGGCGGCGTGGAAGCAGTCGCAAGAGAATCATGGTCAGGACTCGAACACGCTGGAGCAGGAGCGGCAGGCGGCCGAAGCAAAATTGACGGCGCTGCAAGCGCAATATACGGATGAATATCCCGACGTGATAGCCGCGAAACAGGATCTGGACGCGATCAATCAGAAGATTGCAGCGGCGCAGCAGGCAGGTCCCACGGAGTCCAGCGCTCCCGCCAAGCCGACCTCGATGGAGCCGCCGCAGATTCAGCAGCTTCGCGCGCAGGTTCAACAGGCCAGCATCGCGGTTGAGGAAGCGCTGAAACAGGAGCAGTCGCTGCAGGGGCAGATCGGCGCGGTGCAATCGCGCGTGAAGGCCAGTCCCGAAGTGGAAGAAGATTTCAAAGACATCACGCGCGATTATCAAACGGCGCTCGATTTTTACAACGACTTGCTGAAAAAACACGACGAAGCGGCGGAGGCGACCGATCTCGAGCACGAGCAGGAAGGCGAGCAGTTTGGCGTGCTCGATCCGCCGAATTATCCAAGCCGAGCGTCATTCCCGAACCCGGTTCTGTTTTCCGCCGGGGGATTTGGCGGCGGCCTGGCACTGGGGTTGGTGGTGATCGCGATCTTTATGATTCAGGACAGTACGCTGCACTCGGATCGCGACGTGGAGACGATGCTGCACGTTCCAGTGATCGCCATGATTCCGCTGTACGATCGCGACGGCCAAAAAGGCGGCCGCTTGCTGAAGAGAGCTAAGAGCGGCTCGATTGTGACGCACGAGGCCTGAGGGAATTCATGTATAAAAAGTTTTTTGGGCTCCGCGAAAACCCGTTCAACGTGAATCCCGACCCGCGTTATCTCTTTTTCACGCAGGCGATGGAAGAGGCGATATCGGCGCTGACGTACGGGATCGACACGCGCAAGGGTTTCCTCTTGCTCACCGGCGAAGTAGGCACGGGCAAGACGACCTTGCTGAACCGGCTGCTCGACTGGCTGCGCGGACGGAATGTGGCGACGGCCTTCGTTTTCAATTCACATCTGGATGTGAGCCAGCTGTTCGATTTCATTCTGAACGACTTCGAGATTCCGTGCGAGGAGCGCTCGCAAAGCCTGCGGCAGATACGCTTGAATGAATGGCTTCTTGAGCGGTATCGCGAGGGCCAGCCCGTAGTGCTGATCGTGGACGAGGCGCAGCATCTCTCCTTTGAAGTGCTTGAGGAGATTCGCATGCTGACGAATCTGGAGACGGCCACGGAGAAACTCCTGCAGATCGTGCTTTCGGGGCAGCCGGAGCTGGAAGAAAAGCTCAAGCTGCCGCAACTGCGCCAGTTGCGGCAGCGAATCACGATCCGCACCAAGACGCGGCCTTTGACGCTGGATGAGACGCGCGGCTACATCAACGAGAGGCTGCGCATCGCGGGCGGCGACGGCCGGGATATTTTTTCCGCGGACGCCATCGTCGCCGTTCACAAATTTGCCAAAGGAATTCCAAGAGTCACGAATCTGCTCTGCGAGCACGCGATGATCAACGCCTACGTGGATCAGCAGGCGGAAGTCTCGCCGGGCCTGGTGGAGGAAGTCGCGCGGGAGTTTGAGCTCCAGGAAGTGGCGCCGATCCGAAGCGCTCCGGCGGCGCAGGAGAGCGCGTCGGCGGAAGATCCGCTGATGGAATCGCTGATTACCGAACTGATCGAACGCTTCCGGCAAACCGGGAAGTTCGCGCGAAAGTAGAGCCGAGGAGAAAAACCGATGAGCCGGATCCACGATGCGTTGAAAAAAGCGGAAGAGGAGAAGTCGGCGCTTTCGAGCGGCGTGGCCACTTCTTCCGGGCCAGCGGAACTCGGCGAAGAGCCACGCGCGCAGCGGCCCATGGTTGGCGGCGGCAACGGCGCCAGTTTGCCGGGGATGCTGCGGTTCAATGAAATGAAGGACAAGTGCGCCCAAGCGCGCTGGAAGCTGGACGCAAACGCGAACGTTTTCGTCGATGGCGGCCGGTCGTCGCTGGCCGCGGAGCAGTTTCGCACGCTGCGTTCCCGCCTTTACCAGACGCGCGAATCGAAGCGGCTCAAGACGATTCTGGTGACCAGCAGCATGGCCGGCGAAGGAAAAACGTTCGTCGTTGGAAATCTCGCGCAGTCCCTTGTGCGGCAGCGCGATCGCCGCGTCCTGATCATTGACGGCGATCTGCGCGCGCCACGGCAGCATACAGTTCTGGGAGCGCCTCTCGGGCCGGGATTGAGCGATTTCTTAAGCGGCGCGGCGGACATTTTCTCCGTCATCCAATTCGGTCCCATCCCGAATCTCTGTCTGATTCCCGGCGGATCGTCGGAGTCGGTGCGTGAGCCGAGCGATTTGCTGTCCGGCCCCGAATTCAAGCATCTGCTTGACCTGGTATCGCCGGTGTTCGACTGGATTTTGATCGACTCTCCGCCCGTCGTGCCGGTGGCGGACGCGGCCATGATTTCAAGTCTTTGCGACGGAGTGCTGGTGGTGGTCAAGGCCAATTCCACCGATTTCCATTTTGCCCAGAAGGCGTGCCAGGAGTTTCAAGAGAAGAATCTGCTTGGCGTCGTGTTGAATCGCGTCGAGGACATTCCCGGCTACGAAAACTACGCCTACACCTACGGCGCGGACAGAGCCTCAGGGCTCAACCTCACGGACTAACCGGGCCACGTTACGCGCCGGAAGATTCGTCGCAAATACATCGATACATTCCCGCCGCGCGGCGATTCGGGCGTGCGCAAGTTTCTTTACTTGACGCCAATTGTTTTGGAATGATCGCACGGCCGCGCCGCGTGATGGAACCGCGCTTTGACGTTGGCAGCGCTCGCGAAGTAATCTCCAAGCGATCAGAGTGAGACCCATAAATAGAAGCAGGGTGCGAGAGCCCGGGAGCGGAGAATCCGCGATCGCGGCGGCGCTGCGCGTGGTTCAGAAACGTTACTGGCGAATGGCGGCGATATCCGCCGCGCTGCTGACGCCGTGCTTCTGGCACGCACACATCGAGGCGGGCGATCTGGCCAGCCACGTTTACAACGCATGGCTCGCGCAATTGATTGAACGCGGGCAAGCGCCCGGACTTTACATCGCGAGGCAGTGGAACAACGTTTTATTTGACGTCGTTCTGCTGAAGCTGGCGCGCCTTGTGGGGCTGGCTTGGGCCGAGAAGATCGCTGTACCGGCGAGCGTTTTAATTTTTTTCTGGGGCGCGTTCGCTTTGATCGGAGCCGCGTCGCGGCGCGCGCCGTGGATTCTGGCGCCCGGAATTGCGATGGTGGCGTACGGATGGACGTTTCAGATGGGATTCATGAATTATTATGTGTCGCTGGGATTCGCGTTTGGCGCCGCGGCGCTTTTTTGGAGGGGGCGCGCGGCGGATTGGACCGCGGGAATCGTTCTCGCGGCGCTTGCGTTCGTGGCGCATCCGCTGGGTGCGATGTGGCTCGGCGGAATCGTGGTGTATGAGATCGCGGCGAAAGCGCTGCGCGGAGTGTGGCGCTGGTTGCTTCCGGCTGCGGCGATTGTGGCGATTGCGGCGGGGCGCGCGTTCGTGGCGCATCATTTCCAAACGGGCCCCGCGGGGGGCGCGCACTTTTATTTTTTCACCGGCGCTGACCAGATCGCGCTATTCAGTTCGGGCTACGTGTGGCTTGCCTGCGTGATGTTCACGCTGGGACTGGCAACGGTTGCTTTCGGATTGCTGGCCGGCGGCGAGAGAACGGGATCGCGGCGAACCATCCGAGTGCCGCTCGAGCTGTGGGCAATATCGGTTTTCGCCGCTGCGGTCCTGCCGAGCTCCGTTTTTCTGCCGCGTTACGCCGCGCTCGTTTCGCTGCTTGTGCCGCGGCTCACGTCCACGACGGCCGTTCTGGCGCTTTGCATCGTCGGGTGTCTCGAGCCGCGGCGGCGATATTTGTTTGGTTTGGCGATCTGCGCGGCGATTTTTTTCACGTGGGTATATAACGATACGGGCACGCTGAACCGGATGGAAACACAGGCGTCCCGGTTGGTGAGCGGGTTGCCGCCCGGGCAGAGAGTTGTGGAGTCGATCTGGTTTCCGCTCACGTCCGCTGAGTCTGGCTGGAAAAATCCGGCCGGCGGGTCGGATGAACATTTTGCGGCAATATCATTCGTGGGGCACATCGTGGACCGCGCGTGCATCGGCCACTGTTTTTCGTACTCGAATTACGAGCCGGCCTCGCGGCAGTTTCGCGTGCGCGCCTCCGCGCACAATTCAATCGTAACGAATTCGCCGGATGATTCGTCTCTAATGCAGTCGGGGCGTTACGTCGTGCGGCCCGAGGATTTGCCGTTGTCGGAAATTTGCCAGTGCGACGCGACCGATCGAACCAAGCTGTGTTTGCGTGAGTTGAAGGCCGGGGAAATGAACGGCGAAGGCTGTTATCGGCCGCCGAATCGCTAAGGCCACGCCGGACTGCGGACGCCAATCGGGGCGCCCGGGATTTGCACCGCGAAAATTGCGGGCGTCGTGCAACATTGATAGGATCATGCGCCGGACGGCCGGGCCCAGGCTCTCAAATCCGCGTATCGAGGCGCGCACTCCCATGAAACGAATTCTTTTCGCGATTCCTTTGGTGTTCTTGGCTGCATGGTTGTGCGGCGTCGCTACCGCTCCGTTTGCCCACGCGCAATCCGCTGCGCCCGTGACGATCACGGACAATCCAACCACGGTCACGCTGAGCAACGGCATTGTGTCCGTGACGTTCTGGAAGAAGGGCGCGAAGTTCCCGGCGGGGACTGTTGCGATGATGCCGCCGCCGATGCCTCCTGATGCGACGGCTCAGACCAATTATCCGGACCCGACAGCTCCCAACGGAAGACCGCCCGCCGGAGGACGGCCCGGCGCAGCGCAGGGCGGGCCGCCCGCCCGGCCGCCGATGGGGCCCTCCGGTCCGCGCAATGGCGAGGGCGCCTCAATTCTCTACACCGTGAACGGTAAGACGACCGAAATGTCCGACGGGCGGCGCGCCATTTATTTCGATTCGGGCGGCGATCGGATTTATCCCGTGCAGGGCGGCGACATGCAGATTGTCACCAACACGCCCGATGTCGCGGAGATCATGTGGGCGGGCGCGCCGACGCAGGGCTTCAATTTCCAGACGGAATTTCACGTGGTGATGCTCCGCGGCGTCAGCGGCTACTATTTGTACGCCGTGTACAAGCACCCCGCCGATCTGCCCACGGCCATGGTGGGAGAGACGCGCTTCGTACTCTACGGCCCGGACGGCCAATCCGTTTTTACCAATCACGTTGTGGACGACATTCGCCAGGGCGATCCGCCGCAAGGTCCGTGGACGCGCAAGGTGCAGGACACCACCTGGCAATGGCCCGACGGCACGATCTACACGAAATACAACTACTCTGCGTTTCTGGCGGACCATCACGTGCACGGCATGGTTGGCCACGGACTGGGCGAGTGGATGATCACGCCAAGCAATGAGTACGTCGGCGGCGGCCCATACAAGCAGGACTTGATGGTCCACGCCGGCAACACGCTGCTGAGCATGTTCGTCGGCGGGCATTACGGCGCGAATGGCATTCGAGTGGCCGCCGGGGAAAATTGGGACAAGATTTTCGGTCCCGTATTCCTCTACTACAACCATTCGGATGAAAGCGATCCGGCGCGAAATCTGGCCGCGCTGTGGGCCGACGCCAAGAATCAGGCCGCAGCGCAGATGGCGCTGTGGCCGTACAAGTGGGTCGCGCGCGAGGATTATCCGCTCGATCGCGGCACCGTCACCGGACAAATCAAACTGGCCGACGGCACGAGCACGCGCGGCGCGTGGGCCATGCTGGTTCCTCCCGACGACGATTGGGAGGCCAACATCAAGGGCTACGATTTCTGGTCGCCGGTCGATGCTGCCGGCCGATTCAAGATCGACAAGATTCGCCCCGGCACGTATGCGCTGGTGGTCGCGGGCGCGGACCAGTTCGAGCCATTCCGCAAGGAGAACGTCGTTGTCGCGCCGTCGTCAACAGACCTGGGCACGATTGTATGGACGCCGATCACGCACGGCACCTATCTCTGGCAGATTGGTTACGCGGATCGTTCGACCGCCGAGTTCAAGCATGGCGACGATGCGCGCCACTGGGAAAACTTCGCCTACTACATCACCGATTTCCCGCACGATGTAAATTACACCATCGGCAAGAGCGACTTCCGCAGGGATTGGAACTACGCGCAGTGGACGCTCTACAACAAGGTGCCGTACTGGTCGATCCATTTTCATCTGCACAAGGCGCTGACGGGCCACGCGACGCTCACCATCGGCATGGCCGCCTCATCAGACAGCACGTTGCTCGTGAGCGTGAACGGGCAGCAGGTCAGCAGTTTGAAAATGCCAAAAACAGGGACGGCGTTTTATCGCTCCGGAAATCAGGACAGCCAGTACCACGCATATCTCGTGACGTTCGATGCGTCGATGCTGAAGGCCGGCGACAACGAGATTCGTCTGGCCGCCGACGGCGCAAAGCCGTTTCCCGCCGGCGTGGACGCGCTCACGATTGGCGCGCCCGGCGGATTCATGTATGACGCAATACGCCTGGAGGTCGATTCCCCCGGCGCTAAGCCGCTGATGAAGCGCGTGCCGCCCCCGGCGATGGCCGCGCCCTACAATCCCGGCCCGAACCCTACGCCCGGATTGAAATCGGCGCCTGTTCCCGCGCAGCCGTGATGCTCTTCATCGCGATCTCAATATTTCCAAGGCGCGGACTTGAGCGCGGTTGACAGGAGCGACGCATGCGATCTCCTACCCGAAGCCGGCACCTTCTAGGAATTTTTCTCGCTGCGTTGTTTGCGTGGGGCGCGGCGCGCGCTCAAACGAAGATGACGCCGCCCTATTTCAACGTTGTGGATTACGGCGCGCACCGCGATGGTTCGGCGAGTTCTACCGAGGCCTTCCGCGCCGCGATCGCGGCGGCGAAAAAAGCGGGCGGCGGCACGGTTTACGTTCCCGCGGGCACGTACGTCACCGGGCCGATTGAGATGGTGAGCAATCTCACTTTGTACATCGACGCCGGAGCGACGCTGCGTTTTCCGGCCACGATTCTGCCGTTTACGAAAGGCCGCCAGCAGGGCATTGAGGCGCTGACGCCGATTCCATTGATCGGCGGACATGACCTTGAAAACGTGGCCGTGATCGGGCGCGGAACGCTGACCAGCAATAATGCCGACTGGATGAAACTCCACAGCCGCGCACTGCGTTCCGTTTCCGATGCGGGCAGCGCCAACGGACCGAACTGGGAGCATCTGCTCGAATCGATCGATGCGAACAAGCCGGTAACGGAAGCGGATTACGAAGCGGCCGCGGCGGAACTGCGGCCCTCGTTCATCCGCTTCATGAACAGTAAAAATGTTCGCATCGACGGTCTGCATATTGTCGGATCGCCGATGTGGACGATCCATTTGCTCTACACGGAAAATGCGGTCGTCGAGAATGTGGTGATTGAGGCTTTCCCGGGAGTGCACGCGGATGGAATCGTGGTGGATTCCAGCCGATTTGTGCGCATCGCGAACGATTACATCGACGCCGGCGACGACGGCATCGTCCTTAAATCCGGCAAGGATGCCGACGGCCTGCGCGTGAATCGTCCGACGGAGAATGTGACGATCACGAATTGCACCGTGCATCGAGCGCAAGGCGCGGTCGTGATCGGCAGCGAGACTTCCGGCAGCGTGCGCAATGTTGTCGCGAGCAATTTGACCGTCCGGGACACGGTCAACGGCATTCACATCAAGAGCCGGCGCGGCCGCGGCGGCGTGGTCGAGGACATTCGCTTCGACAACTGGACGATGGAAAATGTCGGCTCGGCGATTTCCGTCTCCGACGCGGCTTATCAGATGGAAGGCGAACCGCCCGATCCCGGCGTGGGCCCCGTAACGAAAGCCACTCCGGTCTTCCGCAATATCGCGATCAGCAATATCACCGTGAATGGCGCGAAATCCTTGATCGACGTGGAGGGCATCGAGGAGCTGCCCATTTCCAATCTGAGCATCAGCAATATCATTGGCAAGGGCAAAGCCGGTATGCGCGCGCGCTACACCGATGGCATGCAGATCAGCGATGTGCGCTTGGACCCGGATTCGGGCCCCGCGTTCGAGGTGCGGGACTCAACCAATCTCGAGATGGATCGCGTGAGCGCGCCGCGCATGGTGGCGGACACGCCGTTCATCCGCCTGGAAAAAACTCCGGACGCAATTGTGCGCGATAGCGAAGCGCCCGCCGGTGCGGCTGCCTTTCTCTCGATCCCGCCGGAGGAACAGAGCAGCGTAGTGCTTCAGGGCGATCTTCTCGGTGGCGTGGCTGCCGAAGCCACGCCGAATGCCAGAGCATCCTGGCCCTCACCGAAACCGCAGCCCCGCGAATTGTGCTTGGTCCGCTTCGATGAAGATGGCGATGCGCCGTCAAGCGTGAGCGACCAGGCCAAAATTTGCCTCGACACGATCGCTCAAACTTTGCAACGATCCGCCAGCGCCCGAATCGCGCTGATCGGAGATGCCGCCTCGCCGCAGGGCGCATCCGACAGCTCCGCGAACGGTTCACTGGGCCAGGACCGCAAAGACGCTGCGGCGCGCGCGGCCACCAGCAAGAACTACCTCGTCCAACAAAAAGGAATCGATCCCTCTCGCGTGCTGGTCTACGTCGGCACCATGACGAGCGACGGACCAGAAGACATCGATCGCATCGAAGCCGAGATGGTCGCCGGCACGCTGGCAAAAAGCAATGTTGAAACTGTGCTTGTCCCCGCGGGGTTAGACGTCAGCAATGCGGGCCTGACACCGATACAATAATCCTCCGGTGCTCTACCGAAGCATGCGAGGGTTGTAATTGAACGTGCGGGCTTTGCAAAAATGGCGGAGATGGGGGAGCCAAACCCCAATCTTCGCGGAACCCTTATTTTACGCGAGAAAACGCTGCGATCTCCTTTGCCAGCAGAACCTTTCAGAGTTTTCGGGTGAAGCCGCGCAAGGTCTCCCAGAGCAGATCCAAGCCTCAAAAGTGGTCAAAAACAGTAGCCCGAGACGCTCCAAGAGTTTCGGCACTCGCTCCCCGAGAATCCGTCGCGAATGCTTGAACGAACAGAAGATTTCGCGTAGGTTCTAGCCGGATCTGGAGCGAATCACCAGAAGCGGGAGACCCGGCGTGGCGAGTCCAATCCGAACTGTAATGTTCACTGCGGCACTTTTATTTTCAGTGCTCGCGGCTGCCGTGCCCGGTTCTTGTCAGTCGAATCCCGAGGTGCAGACATACTTTCGGCAGGATATCGGGCTAAGTGACGATCAGATCGAGGCCATCGAGAGCGGAAAGCCGGTAGCGAAGAACCTGGTGTCCCGTACGCCAGCCGAGGTTTTCTTGTTCGGAGCGGTCTACATCCACGCTGCACCGGAAGCCTATCTCAAGTTTACGCGCGATTTCGACCGCCTTCGCAAGCTTCCTTCCAATTTGGCGCTGGAGACAATCAGCGATCCCCCGCAGCTCTCCGATTTCAAGGATTTTGCGTTCGATAGCGCAGAAGTCCAGGCCTTGAAGGATTGCCGGCCCGGCGAATGCCAAATTCAGTTGCCCTCGACCTCCATCGATACGCTTCAGCGAACGACCAACTGGTCCGCTGCGGACGTGGACGCGCAAGTGAATCAAGCTCTGCAGATAGCGGCGCTGCAACGCTTACTAGCCTACCAGCGCGTGGGCGATCAGGCTCTCGGCGTCTACAACGACAAACATGATCCGACCGAGGTGGCTCAGCAATTTGCTTACATGCTCAGCTACAGCAAGGCCTTGCCCGAGCGCCTGCCGGATTTCTATCACTACCTTCTTTCCTATCCCGACGCGAAGCCCGCCAACGTCGAGGACTCATTCTATTGGGCGCGCGTGAAATTCGGATTGAAGCCGACGCTGCGAGTCGTGCAAGTAGTGACCATGCGCGGCAAGCCTACCGACCCAGTTGCATACGCCATCGCCGAAAAGCAGCTCTATTCCAGCCACTACTTTGAAACCTCGCTAGACCTTTCCTTCTGCGTACGCGGCAGCAACGACCCGGCACATCCCGGCTTCTATCTGATCATGGCCATGGGTTCCGAGCAGGCCGGCCTGACCGGCGTCAAAGGATCAATGATTCGCAAAGTCGCCGTGGGCCGGTCGGTCACAAATCTCCAGGACACCCTCACAAACATAAAGAGCGCGTTAGAAGCCAATCAATAGCCCTAGGCAGACGCCGCACGAGTCGCTTTCCCTATTCTCGACTTCAGACAGTCAAGGCTTCGATTCTTACGAAGCATTCAGTTTCACGTTGTGCTGCTACGACCCGGATCGGTTCCGACCTGAAAGACAACACTAAACAATTCGGATGGTTGTGCGGAATCCGCGCGAGAGTATATTCGCAGCCATCATGAGACCGCCATGCGACGAAGCCGTCGTCGGATCTGGGAATGCTGACGTCCCGCGCGCACCGCAAGCCGGACGCTGGATCCTCGCAGCGACCATTCTCGGTTCCAGCATGGCCTTTATCGACAGCACAGTCGTTAACGTAGCTCTGCCTGCGCTGCAATCAAATCTGCATGCGACCGTCGTCGGTGTGCAATGGGTCGTCGAGTCATATGGACTGTTCCTTGGAGTACTGATTTTGGTAGGAGGCTCACTCGGAGACTTATTTGGCCGCCGACTAATGTTCCTGGTTGGTGTGGGCATTTTTGCGGCCGCTTCGATCGCTTGCGGTCTCGCATCGAGCATTCAGCACTTGGTTATCGCACGCAGCGTCCAAGGTCTAGGTGCGGCGTTCCTCGTGCCTGGCAGTCTGTCGATTATCAGTGCATCGTTCGACGAGAAAGCCCGCGGACAGGCGATCGGTACATGGTCGGGCTTCACCGCAGTCACTACAGCGATCGGGCCTGTTCTGGGCGGCTGGCTGATTCAACATGCTTCCTGGCGGTGGGCGTTCTTCATAAACGTTCCACTTGCGGCGGCGGTGATCGTGATTTCGCTACGGCATATCCCTGAGAGTCGGGAACGCGCCGCCGGACGCATCGATTGGCTGGGAGCCTCGCTCGCCACTGCCGGACTAGGTGGCGTGGTCTATGGCCTTATCGAGTCCGCAAATCTCGGTTGGGCTCAACCTCTCGTTATCGGAAGCCTGGTTGCCGGCTTCGCCTGTCTGCTGGGATTCGGATTTGTGGAGGGCAGAGTGGCTTCGCCGATGGTTCCTCTCACGCTGTTCGAGTCTCGCAGTTTCAGCGCCGCAAACCTACTCACTCTGTTCCTCTATGCGGCTCTTGGAATCTTCTTATTCCTATTCCCGATGGACTTTATCCAGGTGCAGGGATACTCAACAACTCGCACCGGCGCTGCCGCACTTCCGGTCGTTCTGCTGCTCTTCTTTCTTTCGCGATGGTCCGGCGGATTGGTCACACGTTTCGGACCGCGAACGCCGCTGATCGTCGGGCCGCTCATCGCAGCGATTGGTTTCATTCTCTTCGCCGTGCCAGGTGTCGGAGTCAATTATTGGAAAGGATTCTTCCCCGCGTTCATTGTTCTCGGTATTGGATTGGCTGTCAGTGTGGCCCCTCTCACCACAGTGGTTATGAGTTCCGTGGATCAGGACCGTTCTGGCGCTGCGTCGGGGACCAACAACGCGGTCGCCCGGATTGCAGCGGTACTTGCCATTGCCCTCGTAGGGATCGTTATGGTGAAATTATTCAGCTTTAGTTTGAATCGAACTCTCGCGGGCGGATTGTTTCCGCCAGGCGTCCTTCAGTATGTTCGGTCCAATGCGATCAAGCTCGCCGGCCTTAACCTACCCTCGAACTTGGATTCCGCTACCGCGGCGCTGATCCACAACTCAATTTCTCAAGCGTTTGTTTTTGGATTCCGGATACTAATGTTGTCCTGCGCGGGCCTGTCCCTGGCGAGCGCTGGAATCGCACGACTAATGATTCCCTCTAAAAAAGGGTAGACCACTTGGCGCCTACTCGCGGCTAGAGCACGGTCCTCTCAGCGTCCGCGACAAAGCACATCACTCAACACCACGGGCTACCGAATCGGGCAACGAACACACTCAAGCGAAAATATTAGGCTGAACATTAGCCCGCCAATTTTGATTGACGGAAGTAAATGGAGATATGAGGGATAGCGAAAAATGGCGGAGAGGGGGGGATTCGAACCCCCGACACCCTTTTGGGGTGTAACTGCTTAGCAGGCAGCCCTGTTCGGCCACTCCAGCACCTCTCCGCGGAGACAGTGGCCGGGATTGTGAAATCGGGGAGCGAACTGCCACGCGAATTATAGCATTCGCGCTCCGCACGCGGCGAACGCATGTGCCGCGAATGTCGCGCGAGGCAAGCCTCGCCGGTTACTGCGCGGCGGTCAGCGGCGGATCCGATGCGATCGCGGAGCGCTCTTCGCGCGTGGCGCGCACCACGCCGGATTCATCCGTGAAAAAGCTGCGGTAGCCGTGATTGCCGGCTGTGGCTTGGAGCGAATAGCTGCGAACCGCGCCATCGGCGGCCAGTTGTCCCGGCGCGTATTGGAGCTGGTAGCCAAAGCTCTGCGCGCGCTGCGCGGCCACGCGCACCGAAGGTCCCAGAGGATCGAGCGTCGAAGGATACGCGCCAGACATCACTTGCGCGTACGACGTCAGCTCCGCTTGCACTTGCGAGAGTGAATCGAGCGCTTGCTGCTCCGCCTGAAGCGTGGGCTGGCCCGTGCGCGGCGAAATCACGAACCACAGAAAACTCCAGAGCGATCCGAAGAGCACCGTCAGCAAAACGGCCCAGCGAATCACGCGCTTGCGGCGGCTCGGCGGCGGCTTGGATGCGGCTTCTTCCGGCGGAATGATGGTGAGATCGGTGCCGCAGTGCGGACAGATCTCCGTCGCCTGATTGATTTCCTCTTCGCATTGCCGGCAAGTGTACATGGAAGGGTGTCGCTGCTCTCGTCGCGGTCCACAATGAAATGCACAACAGAACTACTACTGTTCCTCTCCTAACGCGCCTTGTTCCACTGCCACGTTCCAATCGAGGCCGCTCGATTCGACGACCAGAAAAAACTCGCGCGGGTCTTCGGAAACATACGCAATGCCGCTTCCGGGTCCCTGATGGTCAACCGCCACGCCGACGAACCGCCCGCTCACCGAGCTGTGCACGATGACGCGAAAATTTCCGCTCCCCGAAGATTGTGCGCCGCTGGTTTGCCATTTTATGCGCCACTGCCCGGTTCCGATTTCGAAGGAATCCGTCTGGTAATTCGCACGGCCCGACCACGACGCCACGGGACTCCAACCCATCTCGGCCGGCTTCGGCGCGGTCTCGGAGGCGGATTGGCAAGCGCCCATCATTAAAGCACACGCAATCAGAAGAATCTTGATCTTCATTCGGGGTGAATCGTCCGATCCGGGATTCTCACGTTTCGGCTGATATTGCCCGGTCCGCGGCGGATTGATGCAGCTTGGCGACTTCGTCGAGGAGGAACAGGTCGGTCAGCAAGGCGCGGAGGTGGATCGAAGCGTTTAGATTATCGATCAGCTGCGAACTGATCGTCGGCTGCGCGAGCACAAGTTCCATGGCCGCGAGGGCGCTGCCGCAGTCGCGCTCGATCACCGCCAGAAACGCTGCGTGCCGCTCGGCTGGTTGCAGATTGGCTTCTGTGATCGCAGCACGATACGCGGCCGCCAAGCCCGCGATCGAATTCACAGCGCGCCCGAGCAGGTTGCGCAGTTGTTCGCCGGAAGCGCTGCCCGCATCCCGCGTCAGCCCCTGCGCCGCGTACGCCAGCATGAACTCGTAACATTCCTCTACCGCGTTACATCGCTCAACCAGGTCTTCCAGGACCATATCAGACGGTCCCGCGCTGTGGATCGACAAGCGGCGATTTCATCGGCTGAGAGGCAGCCTCGCCGGAAACGTCCCATCGCTCTGGATCGTGCTGCTCCAGAAAATGTTCGCGGCTGAGTGTGCCGGTGATCATCGATTTCGTGATCACCAGCTTTTCGGGTCGCAACGCGAAATAAATATGGACAGTGATCAGAGCGATCAGGCCCACGCCGGCCAGGCCGTGCAACACGTACATCATGCCCCACGTCATGTCGCTGAATAAATATGGATTGCGCGTCAGAAACGGCGTGTGGATGCGGAACAGCATGAACCCGCCGGTGCAAGCCACCGCCAGCCCCGCGAACACGATCGCGAGGTGATACATCTTGTTCTCGAAAGGATACTTGCCAAATTTCCTGGGAAGCGGCGCGGATTTGCCCATCATCAGCAGCGCGCGATTTTTCGCGTCGCGAAGATCAATCCTGTCGGGCCAGATCGACCAGAAATCCATCGCGAACGTCGCGTGGAAAATATGAAAGATGATCGACGCAATCAGCACCACGCCCGCGATCCAGTGATACGTGACCCAGTCGAAGCGCACGCCGACCTTCGGCAGAAACGCCGTGAACAACAGAACCAGCATGGCCGCCGCCATCACCCAGTGAAACAAACGAGCCGCAAGAGAATGCCGTTTTACCTCGGCCGGTATCGCGTACCGGGCGGATGCCGGCAGCGGCGTATCCGCAAATTCCTCGGGCTTCGCGAAGTAGCGGATCCAGATCGCGTGAACGATCACGAACGCCAGACCCGCAATCGCGGCAACCCAGATCAGCATCCAGGCGATGTGGATCGGGACGCTCTGTCCCCAGGGATTCGTCGCCCACTGAATAAAATGCACCTAGGCCTCCATCGTTCCGCGAATCGAGCGCTTCACCAGGTTTCGCATCAGCGGCAATTTATATCCGTTAAAGCGCAGCGCCACGGCGCCCTGGATCGCCATTTTTCCGGCCATCTCGGCGGTCGCTTCGTTCGCGGGCATTCCCGTGATCGCGTCTTCCACTTTTTTCAAGTGCCATGGGTGCGCAGCCACGCCGTTCACCACGATGCGGATTCGCTGGATCACGCCGCCGCTCACGACCTTCGCCGACGCGATGTTGACGAGCGGAAAATTCCACACGGGACGGTCGCGGACCTTCTCGAAATAGAAATCGGTGTTCGCCCAGGTGCCGGGAATGCGAATGCTGGTGAGCAGATCGCCGGGCTGCAGCACCGTCATGCGCGTGATGTCGATGCCGGGATTCGTGAAATAGTCCTCCGCATCCAACAGGCGTTCGCCGCGCGAACTGCGAATCACCATCTGCGCTTCCAGCGCGACCATCGCCGGCGCCGAATCCGACGGGCTCACCGCCACGCATCGATCCGCGCCAAAAATCGCGTGCTCGCGATTCATGCCCACCGGCGTATCCGCGTAGCAAATATTTCCGCCCGCGCGATAGCACGGAAATCCGCTGCGGTAATACCAGCACCGCGCGTCCTGCGAAACATTACCGCCAATCGTGCCCTGATTCCGGATTTGCGGCGAGGCCGCAGCCTCCGCCGCGTCGGCCAGCAACTTGAATTTGGAAATCACGGTCGGATCGCGCACAACCTCGGTCAAAGTCGTCATCGCGCCGATTTCCACGCCGCCGTCCGAGGACTCGCGCACGCCGCGCAGTTCCTGCACCTGGCTCAGATCGACGACCACCTTCGGCCGCTTGATCCGATCCTTCAGCCAATCGAAACTGTCGAGGCCGCCGGCCAGCACCCACGCGTCCGAACCGTACTCATCGAGCAACTCCACCGCATCATCTGTAGAGGCGGGCTGAAACAGCTCGAAGTCCGGCATCACATCGCGGATCACGGCCATAAGCAATTCTCCTGAAATCTCTCAGCGCCGCTCGCAGCGCCCTAAATGTGCGCCTCAAGCGGCTCGGTCACCGGCTTGCCGGCCTCGAGCGACGTCAAAATCATGTCCGCCGTCACCGGCGCGCGCCGGAAAATATCGTCGCCCAGCGCGTCGGATATCGCGTTCAGAATCGCGCAGCATCCGCCGCCGACCGGCGGCTCTCCGATGCCGCGCGCCCCGACCGGCGTCTCCGGATCGGGAATATTCAGCGCCGCCCAATTCATATTCTCCGGCGCATTCAAAATCGTCGGCGGATTGTTTTGATAGAAGCGCTTGGCCATCGCCCAGCCAAGGTGTTTGTCGTAAACCCATTTCTGACCGACCGCATGCCCGATGCCCAGCATCGAGCGCCCCAGAATCTGCCCGGCCAGCGCCTTCGGATGAATCACCGTGCCCACGTCGGCCACCGCGAAAAAATCCAGAATGCTGTACGCGCCCGTCTCGACATCGACTTCGACTTCCGCGAAGCTCGCAACGAACGAGAACGATTGCCCGTCCTGCCCGTAGTTGTCGCGCGCCACGCCCATCAGCCCCTGCCCCGCCAGCGCCGTCGCCGCCGTCACCGTCATCTTGTTGATGTCCGCCGGCAGCGTGTGCCCGTCGTAGATTCCTCCCAGCGCAATCGCGCGCTCGGCGGCCTGAGCCAGCGACATGCTTGCGCCGCCGCCCTTGCGAAAAACGCGCTCACGCGCAACCTCGTAGTCCTCGGGCCGCCCGCCGTGAACCTTCGCGGCGATCTGCTGCAATTTTGTTTTTGCATCCATGCCGCCGGCGTAAGCCGCGCGTGTCATCGCGTGCGTCGTCTGACTTCCGCCCGATTGGCAGCTCCACGGAAGATTTTTCGTGGTGTTCCCCCACGTGAGCACCACTTTTTCCCAGGGCATGCCCACGATTTCGGCGGCCACGCGTTGCGCGTCGCTGAAATTTTCCGTCCCCAGATTGCCGATGCCGGACTGTATGTACATCATCCCGTCCGGCTTGATCACAAACAGCGCGTCGTATCCCTTCGACCCCGAAACGAATGTGCTGCTCGAAACTCCCAGTCCGCGAACCTTCGTGCCCACGCGTTGCCCGCCCGCCGCCTTGCGCTCATTCCATTTGAATAGTTCCGCGCCGCGGTCCAGCGCTTCCTTCAGGAAGCAACTGGTCGGGTACGACCGCTTGCCGTTCGGCGGCGCCGGCCCGAATTCCGCTTTGCCCTCCGGAGCGTTGATCCTGTGAATCGCCACCTGATCGATTTTCAATTCCCGCGAAGCCTTCGCCAGTATCGGTTCCATCAGCGTGATTCCCTGCATTCCGCCTGGCGAACTTTGCGCCCCCCGCGTCGGCGTGTTCGTCAGCACGGAAATGCCGCGCCAGCGCATGGCCGGCGGCTGATACAGCAGCGACACGATGCGCCCCGACATCCCCACGTCGCCCACCTGATCGTAAGGCCCGTTGTCGCACACGGAATACATATCGAGCGCCGTGATGCGTCCGTCGCTTGTAAATCCCACTTTGATGCGTCCCGTGATGCTCGGCCGCGCCTTGCCGATGTAATGTTCCTCTTCCCGGCTGACGCGCAGCATCACCGGCGCATTGCACTTCCGCGAAAGAATCGCCGGGATGATCATCTGTATATTTCCGGCGCCCTTGCTCCCAAACCCGCCGCCGGTATATTCGCTGATCAGCACCACGTCGTCGGCGCTCATGTTCATCCAGCGCGCGATCGCCGGCAGCGTTTGCACCGTGCTTTGCGTTCCGCCGTAAAGAAACAGCTTTCCGCCCTGCCAGTACGCCATCGCCGAGCGCGTCTCCATGCACTGATGGCTCGTGTCCGGCGTCACAAACGATTCATCCAGCACCAGGCTGGCCTTCGCAAATCCCGCGTCCAGATCGCCGTACGTCCAATGATCCGTCGGCGTGCCCATCGGCATCTTGCCTTCGGCGTAGTCCTTGAAATCGTCCTCGGTCCACTTCATTTCCATCACGGCCAGCGGCGGCGGAGGCCCGGGTTTCGCGCCGGGCGCAGGCGCAGGCGCGGGCGGGTGCATCCACGTATTGCCTTGCGTGCGCGCGTTCGGTCCGCCGGGCCGCAAACTATCGAACGGGTCCAGCACGAAGGGCAGCGGCTCAAACGTCACCTCGATTTTTTCGATCGCGTTCGCCGCCGTCAGCTCATCGACGGCCGCGACGGCCAGAATCGGTTCGCCCTGGTAAACCGGTTCCATCGCCAGGCCGCGTTCGCCCAGCATATTGGCCTTGATCACCACGCCAAGGTCCGTGATGAAGTCGGCCGGCGCCGGCAGATCGTCCATCGTGATCATGCCGCGCACGCCCGGCATCCGCAGCGCTTCCGTCGCGTCGATGTGCGTCACGCGCGCGTGCGCGTACGGGCTCAGCAGCAGCTTCGTAAACAGCATGCCGTCCGCGCGATAATCCTCCGCGTACTTCGATCGTCCCGTAACTTTCGCGATCAGATCGGGCGTTGCGTAGTTCTGCCCTACGAGCTTCGTCTTGTCCGGAGGAGTGTCGGCCGTCACCAGCAACTTTGCCGGATCGATCGCCGCGCCCGCCGCCGAATTGGAAGTGGAATCAGGCATTGTTCACTCCCCGCGATAGTTCAGCGCCGCGCATGAACGCATTCAAAATCTTTTCGTAGTCCTGGCAGCGGCACAGGTTTCCGGAAATTCCGTGCGCCAGTTCCGCCCGCGTCGGATTCGGATTCACCTTCAGATATCCCACCGTCGCCATGATGAAGCCCGACATGCAGAACGCGCACTGGAACCCTTGCTCGTCCACCACGCCCTGCTGCACCGGATGCAGCGTGCCATCCGCCGCGGCCAGCCCTTCGATCGTCACGATTTTTTTGCCGCGCACGGTGTGCGTCAGCACAGAGCACGAATAGTGGGGAACGTCGTCGATCAGCACCGTGCAGCATCCGCATTCCGCGCGGTCACAGCCAATCTTTGTGCCGGTCAATCCCATCTTGTAGCGCAGCGTCATCGCCAGCGTCTCTTGCTTCATTACGTCCACGGGGCGCTGCTGCCCATTCACGTTCAGCACGATCAGCCGCTCCACCGATCCCGGCGCCGAAGCAAACGCACGCCGGATATTGCCGCGGAAAAGATATCCCACCGACGACGCCGCGCCCGCCGCGATCACTCCCTTGATCAGCTCCCGCCGCGTCAACCACCCGGGCGGGCAATCCGGCTCGTGATTCTCTGGCATGAAGGAACCTCGATTTCGCAGCCCGATTTCCAGACCCATGCATAGTACTTCGCAGCCGTTCCTGTCAATCGTCCTGTTGCGCCACGCCTGCCTCGCGATTCGCGTCAACCCGCTTCGAGTGATCGCGCATCCCTATTAAAGGACGAATTTCCGCCGCCGCCGGTTTCGATTCGCCCGCGCCCCCGGGACATCATACTCCCGCCGCCGCGGCACGAGGAACGATCCGCAATTTTTCCCGCATGAGCTATGATTCAACGGGCGAAATGACATGAACGCGCGCGAAGAGGCAGAGACTGTGCCGCCAGGCGAAATTCCGCATCGAGAAAATCGCGCTGCGCCGCACATCCCGCCCGCGCTCGCCACATCCCTTTATGCGCAATCCGGCGCCGAGCGCTGGGGACTTGACGCTGCTCGCTTCACCGAACGCCTGCGCGAAAGCGCGGCGCGCCATTTTGCCGATTCGCCTGCCAGCCCCGCCGATCTCGAAAGCTATCTGAATTCGCTCCGCCTCGAGGATTTGGCCTTAGCCGCCGCGTGCGCCGCGGGCCTCGCCGCAGCGTGGGACCATTTCGTCGCGAACTATCGCGAACAATTGCACGTCGCCGCGCGCGCCATCGTCGGCTCCCCGCGCGACATCGAACGCGCCCGAGAACTCGCTGATTCACTCTACGCAGATCTGTACGGCCTGCCTGGCGCCGACGGCGCGCGCCGCAAGCCGCTCTTTTCCTATTTCCACGGCCGCAGCAAACTTTCCACCTGGCTGCGCGCGGTCCTCTCGCAGCGCTACATCGATCAACTGCGCGCCGGCCGCCGCAATGTCGCGCTCGACGACGTCGCCGGAATCGGCGAGCCGCGCGAAAATAATGATCGTGGAGAAGCCGCCCCGCCGCGCGCCCGCGCCATGCCCGCGCGTCCGCCCGAAGCGCGCGATCCCGATCGCGAGCGATATCTCGCCCTGCTCCACGCCGCGCTGCGCGAAGCCCTCGCGCACGCCTCCGCCGAAGACCGCGCCCGATTGCGCGCCTATTATCTAGATTCGCTCACGCTCGCCGAAATCGCAAAGCAGCGCGGCGAACACGAAGCCACAGCCTCGCGCCATCTCGAACGCTGCCGCCGCGATTTGCGCGCGCAAGTCGAGCGCCGCCTGCTCGAAGGCGAGCCCGAGCCGTCGCGCGATGGCCGCGCGCCGCAGCCCGCGCTAAGCGCCGCCCAAGTCGCGCTCTGTTTCGAGTACGCCGTAGAAGATTGGCCCTTCGACTTGAAATCCGCGTTGGATCGCGGCACGAGCGACGAGCCCGGCGTACCCTAGAGGTGGGGGAGTGCAAGGCAAAGCGCGCAGATCGTTCAAACGGTAAGGAAGGAACTGGCGATGGCATCAAGCGATCAAGATCCCGAAATCGAAAAACGCAAAGACAAGGCCTTCGAGCGCGTCGTCGCCGAAGCCCTGTCTTCCGCCGCCCATAAAGATTGCCCCGACGCCGAAACCCTCGCCGCGTTCTACGAACGCGCGCTCGCCCCCGCCGAGACCGGGCATTGGCGCGCTCACTTCGCCGCCTGCTCGCGTTGCCAAAAATCGCTCGCCGCCATGGCCGCTTCGGATCCAAATCCGCTCGCCTCCGATGAAGTCGCGCGCCTCGGCGAATTGGTGGCCGCTGCCGCCGCGCCGAAGTCCCGCATTTTGAACTGGCCGCGTTTTCTCGATCCGCGCACGCTCGCGCCGCTTGCCGCCGCGGCCGTACTCGCCGTCGCGCTCTGGGCAACGCTGCATTCGCCAAGCATCGCGCCAAACGAGATCGCGCTTCAATTTCCGGCAGCGCCGCCCTTCTCCGAGCCTCTAACGGCCGAAAATGCGCCCGCGCCACCGCCGCCCAGCGCGCCGGCCGAACCACCCGCCGCAACCTCTGCGCCGCAGGAATCCTCGCGCGCCGCCGAGCCGCGCCTCGGCACGCCTCAACCCGCTTCGGCGCCCGCGCCGCCTCCTCCCGCGCCCACGGCGATGGCGCAATCCGCCGCCCGCGCAGAATCCTCCGCTGACGCTCTTGAAGAAGCGCAAGAGGCCACGCCCGCCACGCCCGCGCAAATGCCGCCACCGGAACAAGCGCAGAGCGCGTCTGGAAGCGCAGCGGGTTCCGGCGGCGGGGTTGCGGGAGGCGTCGGGTCGGGCACAGGCGCAGGTGCTGGACCGGCGGCGTCCAACGGCGTCGCCGGAGAAGCCGCCGAAGCGCCGCTATTCACCGCAGCGCCGCGCAGCGCAAGAATCGCGCGCCAGAATGTGATCCACCTTCGCACCGTTGCCGCCGCCACGCCCAACTCCCAGGTGGTCTGGAGCTTCGGCGATGGTGGTCTCATCGCGCGTTCAAATGATGGCGGACAGACGTGGACGCACCAATATAGTCCCGCTCAAACCGATCTCCTCGCCGGCTCCGCTCCATCCGAATCCGCATGCTGGCTCGTGGGCCGCAACGGCGCGATCATCCGCACGATCGACGGCGTGCATTGGGAACTCGTCCCCTCGCCGCCGCAAGCCGAACAAAATCGCCAGCCGCCCGATTGGACTTTCGTCAGCGCGCGCGACGCCCAATCCGCCACAATCGGCGCCGCCGACGGCCGCCGCTTCTCCACCACCGACGCCGGCAGATCCTGGCAACCGCAATAGCGCTCCGCGCCTCGAGCCTCAATTTGTGACGCCCGAACGCGAGCGAGGGTGCCGCACCCTTCGCTTTTAAGGATGCGGGTTTTGACCTTTCCAACCGCCGTTCGAGATAATTTCCACATCCTTTCTCTTCGAATACACGATCAGTAACATTGACACGTACAGTAACACTGTGCTATCCTAAACCATGAGTCGCAATCACCCACCGACGCTCGCCGCGCGACAGCCCTACGGGCCGCTCAGCACTTATCATTCACCACGCATCACTCGCACTGCGCCGTCGTCTCCGCGCCCTTGTTCTCGCGCAATTTGCCACGCAAAAATCCCGCCAAATTCGCACTTCGTCCGTCCCAACTCGTGCAGAATCAACACTTCTGAGAGTTTTTCAGCCTCTCGCATCTCGCTCATTCTTGACGCTTTCAACTCTCCTAGAATCAACACTTCTGAAAATAAGGACTTAAAGTGGCTCTGTTTACATCCCTCAGAAAATGGAGGGGCGCTAACGATAGACGTTGTAGGCCAGACCGAGCAGCAGGGCTTGGCGAATTTGCATCGTCAGGCTGCGGCCCGGTGCGCGCGAGGTAAGTTTGCGTTTGATCACCGAGAAGACGGTCTCGACCTTGGCGCGTTGTCCGTACTTTTCCCGCGGGAAATTCCAGTACATCTGACGGCGCAGTTCCGCTTTCGGCTGGCCTCGTCGAGGGTTGGCGGGGATGATGCTGCGCGCGCCCAGGCGCCGAATGTGTTGGTGATTGGCTTCGGAATCGAACTCCGCATCGGCCAGCACCAGAACGATCCGGACTCGTTGTCCGGCCTCATTCACCAAACCCGGCGGAGCCCGCGCCGCGTGTCGCACGATGGACCTTGACGCGCGCGCTGCGCCAAGATGATCTGTTGTTTCGCATCCACAACGATCAACCACTTCAACCAGCGACGATGGGCCAGAATCCCGCCTGCCTGCTGCTCCACGCGCCGTATGAAGTAGTGGCTCACGGAGTTGTGGGACAGACCTGTGCCGTCCACGGCCACGACCGTTGGGGCCCGGCCCTTCTTGCCGCGCAGCAGGAGCACGGTTTCCGCCAGCCCGCGCTGGATGGTGTCGTCGTCCAGCCGCTTCAGGAAGCGATACACCGTGGTGAATTCAGGCACCGAGCGCAGCTGCAAGGCCATGCGCAACTCCTGGTGTTCTTTCAGACGCACCTCGGCTTCGCGAAAGGTCCAGTCTTCGTAGCGCATCAGGCAGAGCACGGCCAGCAACTGTGGCTGGGTGAACTGATGTTTGCTGAATCGACTACGGTAGGGTGGAAGAACTCGCGTGGCGACTTGCTAAGCCACGCGCGCAAACTGCAGGAGTCCGACTTCGGCCATCGCGCCTCCTGCCTCACTAGAAAACACCCTTTGCCCATCTTCGTAAACCTCCGAAAACGTCGCCTGTACCAAGGATGTAAACAGAGCCACTTAGAATCTTTTAGAATCAACACCTCCAAGAAGGGGGGAAGGGGGAGGGGTGCGCCTCGAATTTCCTGATTCTGAACCGAAAACGCTCGCAAACACGTCTAGATGTGTGCGGCGACGAGCGCAGTCCGCGAAGTGGAGTAATATCTGCGCGGGTGAAACGACATCATGATTAAGCTCAGGTTGCCGACTCTGATTTTGACGCTGGCCGTCGTGGCCACCGCCTCAATCGTATCTGTCGCGGGGCTCGCCGCGCGCCCGCAGACTCCTGCGCCCGCGCCAACGGCCTCGTCAGCGCAGACAGCATCATCGGCGCAAACACCACCATCGGCGCAGGCGGAGCGGCGCGGGCCGGTGTCGCAATATGTGCTTGGCCCCGATTCGCTGGTGCAGCCGGGCGTGCCGCAGGGCGTGATCACGAAATATTCCTGGACCAGCACGATCTATCCGGGCAGCACGCGCGATTATTGGATTTACGTTCCCGCGCAGTACAACGCCGCGAAGCCGGCGTGCCTGATGGTGTATCAGGACGGCGAAGGAATGATGCTCGAGAAAAACGGCTGGGTCGTCCCCACCGTGATGGACAATTTGATCGCCAAGGGCGAGATGCCGGTGACGATCGGCGTGTTCATCAATCCGGGCGTGCTGATGGCGCTTTCGCCCGATACGCAGCAGAATCGCTACAACCGTAGCTACGAGTACGACGCGCTGGGCGATCGCTACGTGCGATTCCTCACCGACGAAATCCTGCCGCAGGTCACGAAGCTCTACAACATCTCGACCGATCCGAACGATCGCGGCATTGCCGGCGTCAGCTCGGGCGGCATCGCGGCGTTCAATGCCGCGTGGAATCGGCCCGATCAATTTCATCGCGTGATGACCTTCGTCGGCAGCTACGCGAATCTGCGCGGCGGCGACGAATTGGCTTCGCTGATCCGCAAGACCGAGCCCAAGCCGCTGCGCGTGTTTCTCGAGGACGGCAGCAACGACCTGAACAATTACGCCGGCAACTGGTACATCAACGCTCAGTCGATGTCCTCCGCGCTGCAGTACGCGGGATACGAGAGCAATCTCTCGATCGGCTCCGAAGGCCACATGAGCCGGCATGGCGGCTCGATCCTGCCCGATGCCATGCGCTGGCTGTGGAAAGATTATCCGAAGCCGGTGGCCAAGCCCGCCGGTCCCAGCGCGCCGGGCGCGAACGACATTCTGGAAGCGGGAAGCGATTGGCAGGTGGTCGGCCAGGGATACAAATTCGCCGATGGCGCCGCGGCCGACAAGCTCGGCGATATTTTTTTCACCGACCGGCCGAACCACCAGATTTACAAAATCGATCTGGACGGCAAAGTGAGCTTGTGGAAGGACGACGCGGGCGGCCCAGTCGGCATCGTGTTCGGACCGGACGGCCGGATGTACGTCGGCGAATCGGTCGCGAAGCAAGTCGTCGCCTACGCGCCCGACGGCACGGAGACGGTGATCGCGACGGACATCGATCCGAACGACATGGTGGTGACGGCGAACAACAATGTTTACGTCACGGAGTCGCTTACGCATCGCGTGTGGCTCATCGACGCGAAGGGCAACAAGCGCGTGGTCTACGAAGGAACCGACACTTCGGGAATCAATTATCCGAACGGCGTGCGTACTTCGCCCGATCAATCGCTGCTGATGGTTTCCGATACGCGCAACAAATGGGTCTGGTCGTTTCAGATCGAGCCGGATGGCTCGCTTGCCGACGGCGAAGAGTTCTATCGCCTCGAGACGCCGGACGAAAATTCCTGGAGCGGCGGCGATGGCATGATCGTGGACACGCTGGGCTATTTGTACGTCACGTCGCGGCTCGGCGTGCAGATTTGCGACCAGCCGGGCAAGGTGCATCTGATCCTCGCCAAGCCGCAATCCGGCGCGCAGCCGAGCGTGGCCTTCGGCGGGCCGGACATGCAATGGCTCTACGTCACCAGTCAGGACAAGGTTTACCGGCGCCATCTGGCGCGCACCGGCATGCCGCCGTGGGGGCTTTTGAAGCCGCCGATGCCGGGACTTTAGCCGCGCGATTATTTTGAGCTCGGGCCGCGCGGCATCGCGCGTGGCGCGTATAATCTGAGGTTTCCGCTCCTGCCGCGGGCGCCACCGCGCCGGCGGCAGGAGCTCGATCGTTCACTCGGCCACCCCGGAGGGCCGGAACGCGAATGGCGACAAACGGAATTCAACGGATCGCGGAACTCGCCAACGTGACCAAGGGCACAGTGGACCGCGCCCTGCATGGGCGGCCCGGAATCAGCGTAGCGACGCGGAAGAAAATTCTGCGCATCGCCAAGCGGCTGGCCTACACGCCGCATCCCGCGGCGCGCGTCCTTTCGATTGGCCGCGCCAGCCTGCGCATCGGAATTTGCATTCCGGAAGAGCTGCATCTTTTCTACGACCCGATGCGCGCGGGAATTTTCGATGAGGCGCGGCGGCTGCGCGGGCTGGGCGTTGAGATCGTCTATCTGCCCGTGCCGCTGTTTGGCGCCGGCGAAAAAGAGCGCGTGATCGAGCTGCTGGACCGCGGCGTAAACGCGCTGGCGGTGACGCCGGGGAATCCGAAGTCCGTGAGGCCGGCGATCGAACGCGCCGAAAAGAAAAACGTGCGCGTGATTTGCCTCACCACAGACGCGCCGCAAAGCGGACGGTCCGGCGTGGTGTGCGTCGATCCGAAACTCAGCGGACATCTGGCCGCCGAGCTGATGGCCAAGTTCGTGCGGCCCGGCGCGAAGGCCGCGCTGATCACCGGTATGCACACCGCCGAAGAACACAGACTGAAGACCGAGGCGTTTTGCGAGCGCTTTCCCACGGAATGCGCGGGCGGAAAAATCGCCGCGGTTTTGGAAGCGCACGAATCCGAGGAAGAAAGTTACCGCAAGACTTCGGAATTGCTTGCCGAGCATCCGGACCTGGGCGGAATTTACGTCAGCACGGTGAACTGCCTGCCGGTGTGCCGCGCATTGAGCGCGCACAAGCGCGCCGGTAAAGTGCAGCTGATCACCACCGATCTTTTTCCGGAGATGGTGCCGCACTTCAATCGCAAAACAATTCAGGCTTCGATTTACCAGGATCCTTATCTGCAGGGCCAGACCGCGGTCCGCTTGCTGGCCGATTTTCTTCTGAACGGAATCGCCATTCCGAGCAGCAGTTATCTGAATCCGGGCATCGCGCTGCGATCGAATCTTCTCCTCTTCCGCGAAGTGCAGCGAAACGGCGGCGCGGAGCGGCCCGCGCACGCGGCCGCGCATTAGACGCGATGCACCGTAAGCACCCGGGGGAATATGAAAATCATTCAGCTTGCCGATAAGCAACGCTATCCGCGCATGACCACGAGCGAACTGCGCGAAACATTTTTGATCGACGATCTTTTTCACCCCGGCCGGATTGACGCTGTTTACGTCGATCTCGATCGCACGATCATCGGATCGGCCGTGCCGCTCGCGGAGCCGCTTGTGCTCGGCGCGGACCCGGAGCTGCGCGCTACGTATTTTACGGAGCGGCGCGAGCTGGGCGTCCTGAATATCGGCGGCGATGGCGCGGTGCGCGTGAACGAGCGGGAATTTCCGCTGGGCAATCTCGATTGCCTCTACGTGGGGCGCGGAAACGAGAAGGTTTCTTTCGCCAGCAAATCCGCGAGCAAGCCGTCCGAATTTTATTTGCTGAGTTACCCGGCGCACGCCGTGCATCCCACGGCCGCGGTTGAGTCGGCGAAGATTGCGCCGGTGATGCTGGGCGCGCCGGATACATGCAATCAAAGAGGAATCACGAAGCTGATTCATCTGGAAGGCGTGAAAAGTTGCCAGTTGGTGATGGGCTTCACGCAGCTTGCGTCCGGCAGCGCGTGGAACACCATGCCGCCGCACACGCACATGCGGCGCTCGGAAGTTTATTTGTATTTCAATCTTCCGCCGGAGGATCGCGTGCTGCATCTGATGGGTCCGCACGATGAGATCAGAACGATCGTGGTGGCCAATAAGCAGGCCGTGATTTCGCCGGGCTGGTCCGTGCATGCGGGCGTGGGAACACGGAACTACACATTCTGCTGGGGCATGGGCGGGGAGAATCAGGTTTATACCGATATGGACGGATTGAAGATTTCAGATTTGCTTTGATCGCGGCCTCGGCCGCGAATGCGCGAACAGGGAAGAGGAGCGCGTGGCGATTCTCGAAGCGTTCAATTTGCGGGGCAAGAATGCGCTGGTGACCGGCTCGTCCCGAGGATTGGGCGCGGGAATGGCGATCGCGTTGGCGGAAGCGGGCGCGAATGTTGCGGTGCATGGCTCGGCCGAAAAGCCGGCCGCGACGCTCGAAGCGATCGCGAAAATCGGCGTGAAGCGCGCGGCGGTCGTCGGCGACGTGCGAACGGCCGAGGTGTGCCATCGGCTGATTGAAGAAGCCGTCGCAGCGCTCGGCTCAATCGATATTCTCGTGAACAATGCCGGAATGATCCGGCGCGCGCCCGCCGCGGAATTTTCCGACGCCGATTGGGGCGACGTGATCGCGGCGAATTTGAGCGCCGTCTTCCGGCTCAGCCAAAAAGCCGGTCAGCACATGCTGCGGCAGGGTTCGGGCAAGATCATCAACATCGCATCGCTCTTGTCGTTTCAGGGCGGCATTACCGTGCCCGCTTACGCCGCCGCAAAGGGCGGAGTGGCGCAGTTGACGAAGGCGCTGGCGAATGAATGGGCGGCGAAGGGCATCAACGTGAATGCCATCGCGCCCGGCTACATGGCCACCGACAATACAGCGGCGCTGCAAAAAGATCCTGTGCGCGCGCCGCAGATTTTGCAAAGAATTCCCGCCGGCCGGTGGGGCACTCCGCAAGACCTTGCGGGAACGGTGATTTATCTGGCGTCGCGCGCCAGCGATTACGTGCATGGTCACGTACTGGTTGTCGATGGCGGATGGCTCGGGCGATAAGGAATTTCGTTGCGGTCTGGATGGCGCAACACGGCTTGGATTATTCGTCGCAGCTTTGATAAAGTGCCGCACAAGTTACCGACGGCATTCGTTCTGATCGGAGGCTGCGATGGCCGCGCTCGACCTGCGACCGCTCTCTCTCGGTGAGCTGCTGGACCGCACATTCTCTTTGTACCGCAGCCACTTTCTTTTATTTCTGGGCATTTCGGCGATTCCTCGCGTGTTCGTTTTGCTGATCCAGCTCGCGCAGACGCTGCTTTCCCCTGCGACGGGAGTATTCTCCGTGCCGCCGAACCCCAATCTGCCTGGTCAGTTTCCGGTGTTTTCTCCCACGGGCATCGCGTATGCCGCGGTATTCGGATTCGCCGCGGTCGTCGCGAGCGTGCTTGCCAGCATGCTCTCGCAGGGCGCGACGGTGTTTGCCGTTTCGGATTTGTATCTCGGGAGCCCGACCACACTCGCCGGCGCATTTCGCCGGGTGCGCGGAGAGCTGGGCACGATCTTCGGCGTGGCCGTGCTGGGCGGGCTCGCGGTGATTGGCGGCTTGATCCTTTTCATCATTCCGGGAATTTATTTGGCGCTGCGGCTGGCCATCGGCGTTCAGGCGGCGGTGCTTGAAAATATCGGGCCGCGCTCGGCGCTCAGCCGGAGCTGGGCACTGACGCAGGACAACGCGGGCCGCGTGTTTCTGGTCTATTTTCTTTATGGTTGTTTGTTATACGGAGCCATCGCGTTGTTCGGAGTCCCGTTCGGCGTGGGAGTGGTGCTGGCGAAGAACAATCCCGATCTCGTGCGAATGTTCACCTTGCTCACGCAGGTGGGGAGCTTTATCGCCGAGGCGCTGGCGATTCCTTTTGCTACGATTGCGATGTCGCTTTTTTATTACGACATGCGCGTGCGCAAGGAAGGGTTCGATCTTCAGGTGATGATGAATCCTGCGGGTGGCGTAGCGCCCGCCGCGAGCGGGATGCCCAGCCTGCTTTCCTAGAATTCGCATCGCGCGAGCGGCCCGAGGAGTTCCGGTTGCCGAAGAATTCGACGATCTGCCGGCTGGCCCGATGCCTGATTTTTCTTTTACCGTTGTTCGCGCTGACGGCGGGCGCGCGCGCGCAAAATTCCTCCCAGTCCGATGCGAGTGAGATCGCGAGCCCGATGGATGCGCCTGCGTTCGCCGCGGAACTTCGTCGGCTGCAAAGCGTCATCGAGAAGGATCAGGCGACCTCGCTGCAGATTGCTCAGGTGCGGACCGGCCTGCCCGAGCAGTGGGAAGTAAAAACCGCGGACGGCGAGTATCAGGTTGCGAGCGCACCGCTCGCGTCGCTGCTTGCGCAGGCCGAACAGAATCCGGCGCAGAGAGCGAAGCTGATCGGCGACGCGAACCAGTGGCTCGAGGAGGAAGCGAGTCAGGTGGAGAGTTACACAGCCGGCGAAGCTGGTGGCGATTCCAACGCGCGCGCGGCGCTCGGCGCGATTCTCGCGCGGCGTGAATTCAGCGGCGTGCGCACGCAAAGCGCGCAGGACTTATTGCGGCAGCGCATCAACGACTGGCTCGAAAGCATTTTGGAATGGTTCATCGGGCACGTTGGACGCCACGCGACCGGCGCCAAATTCTTCTTCGAGTTTTTGCTTTTCGCCGTCGTGGTGTGGCTAGGGACGCTGCTCGTCCGATTCTGGATGCGGCGCGCGCGCATCGACGAATTGCAAGCGCCGCAGTCGATCGCGATTGCGCGGTCCTGGCAAGAGTGGATTCGCGCAGCGCGCGAAGCGTCTGAACGCGGCGATTTTCGCGAGGCCGTGCATTCCACATACTGGGCGGGAATTGCGTACCTGGAAGCGGCGGAGCTGATCGAGCCGGATCGGACGCGCACGCCGCGGGAATATATGCGGCTGCTTGCAAAGCCGCGCTCGGATGCCGCGATGCCGCTTGAAAAACCGCGCGCGGCGCTGGCGGTGCTTACCGCGCGCCTGGAACAAGTGTGGTACGGGCATCGTCCGGCGAGCCGCGAGGATTTCGCGGAATCGATGCGGCAAATTGAGGGGCTTGGATGCCAATTGCCTTAGATTCCGCCGATCGCAAACTGTTGCTTGCCGCCGGCGCGGTTCTGCTGCTGCTGATGGCCGCGATCGCCTTTGAAACGCCCTCGGGCCAAACGGATGCGGAGGGAGGAGCAGTTCCATCGACGTATTACTCAACTCCCGGCGGCGCTCTCGCGGCGTATCTCTTGCTTCAGCAGCTTCACTACAATGTGCAGCGTTGGGAAGGCTCGCCGGTGGAACTCCCGGCGGATCCCGCGGGCACGATTTTGATTCTGGCCGATCCGGACGAATTGCCGAGCACTGAGGAGAGCCAGGCATTGCAGGCCTTTGTGGAGAATGGCGGCCAGGTGCTTTTCACCGGGCCTCGGATCGCAAGTTTTTTTACCGGCGCGAGCCTCAGCGACACCGATTTCATGCCTGAGTCGGAAGCGCAGAATTACGCGGCCAATCTTCCCAGCGCGTTTACGCGCGGCGCTGCGAGCATTGCGCTTCAACCGGAGGCCGAGTGGGACGGAGCGGCGCCACATCAGACGGCGCTTTATGGCGATGCGGATTCCGCCATGGTAGTGAGCTGGCAAGTGGGCCAAGGCCGCATTTTGTGGTGGGCGGGACCAACCCCGCTGACGAACGCGGGAATATCGCAGGCGGGGAACATGAATCTGTTTCTTGACGCGATGAATGTTGCGGCGCCCGAATCCTCCGATCCCGCGGATGGCGCGCCGGCACAAATTTACTGGGATGAATATTTTCACGGCGAGCGCAGTTCATTGTGGAGCTACATGCAAAACACGCCGGTGCCCTGGGGATTGTTACAGCTCGGCGTGCTGGGCGTGGGCGTGCTGTTTACGTTCAGCCGGCGCAGCGGGCCGACGGCGTTGCCGGCGAGCGCGTCGCGTCTTTCCCCGCTTGAATTTGTGGACACGCTCGGCGGGCTTTATGAGCGGGCGAAAGCGGAACCGGCGGTGGTGGGGATCGTATATCAGCAATTCCGCATGCTGCTGACGCGGCAATTGCGGCTCTCCGCAAAAATCGACGACGCGACGCTGGACGGCGCCATTCGCGCGCGGCTCGGGCGCGATATCAGTGGTCTGCCGGACACTCTGCGGCGTGCGGAAGCGGCGAGCCGCGCGCAGAAAGTTTCGCCGGCGGAGGCGCTCGCGTTGATTCAGGAGTTGGAGCACTATGAAGTGCTGCTCGGAATGAAAAAAGCGGGACCTGAGGAGAAATCCTAATCGTGGAACACGTCTCACGCCTGGCGACGCACGCGCGCGCGGAAATGTCGAAAATTATCATCGGGCAGCAGGAAGTGCTGGACCAGCTTCTCTTGGTGGTGATTTGCGGAGGCCATGCGTTGCTCGAAGGCGTGCCGGGCCTGGCGAAAACGCTGGCCGTGAAAACGCTGGCGCGCATCTGCGGCCTGGGATTTCAGCGCGTGCAGTGCACGGCGGACCTGATGCCCGCGGACGTGATGGGCACCAATATTTTTCACGCCGCGACGGGAACGTTCGCTTTGCATCGCGGCCCGATTTTCACCGATCTGCTGCTGGTGGATGAAATCAACCGGACGTCTCCGCGGACGCAGGCGGCGCTTTTGGAAGCGATGGAAGAGCGGCAGGTGACGATCGATGGAACGCGCCATCCGCTGACGGACGATTTCGCCGTGTTCGCGACGCAGAATCCTGTGGAATTTGAGGGCACGTATCCGCTGCCGGAAGCGCAACTCGACCGTTTTCTTTTGAAGATTCGCATCGATTACCCGTCGGCGGCGGAGGAAGCGGAAATTCTGGTGCGTTTCGAGCAGGGATTCGATCCGGCGCATTTGGATCGCATTCCGATTGTTCCGATCGAACCGGGTTTGCTGGCGGCCGCGCGAGTCGAGATCGCTAAAGTGCGCGTCGAACCGTCGCTGCACAACTACATTGTGACGCTGGTGCGGCGCACGCGCGATTGGCCGGCGCTTTCGCTCGGCGCGAGTCCGCGCGCGGCGATCGGGCTATTGTTTGTGGCGCGGGCCTTGGCCGGAGCGGAAGGGCGCGATTTTCTGATTCCCGACGACATCAAGGCCGCGGCGCCCGCGGTGCTGCGGCACCGGGTATTGTTGAAGCCGGAAGCGGAACTCGAAGGGCTCAATTCCGATCAGGTGATTTCCGAGATTCTCGCGACGATCGAGGTACCGAAGTGAACGAAGCGCAGCCGCTGACGCCGCCGCCGGCGATTGCGCGCGCGGCGCCGGTGGGGCGTTTTTCATTCGGATTTGGGCCGCGCTTCTTTGTCGCGCTGCTTGTGGGATTGGTGTGGCTGGGACCGGCATGGTGGTTTCGGCAGTGCATCGCGGCGATGCTTTTGTGGGACGTGCTGGCCGTCGGATTGTGGATTTGGGATTTGCGGCGATTGCCGCGTCCGAATCAACTGGAGGTGCGGCGCATTTGGAGCGCGCGGCCGGCGCTGGGAGTCCCGGCGGAAGTAAGCATCGAGCTTCGCAATATTCTTCGCAACGATCGCGGCGGGAAGAGCAGGCAGATGATTCGCGCGAGCATTGTCGATGAAGCGCCGATCGCCTTGCGTCTGGATCCGCCGGCGATCGAACTGAGCGTCCGAGGGAACGCTGCGGCGAGCGCGCGCTACGCGATTCTTCCCGCGGAGCGCGGCGATGCGCATTTGGGGCGAACGTATGCGCACTACCAGAGCGGGCTGCGATTCGCGGAGCGCTGGGCCGTGGCGAACACGGCGCAGACGGTCTGCGTGCTGCCCAACATCGAGCAAGCCAAGCGGCACACGCTGCTTCTGATTCGCAGCCGCCAAGTGGAAATGGAAAAGCGGCGGCGGCGTCAGCGCGGAATCGGGCGCGAATTCGACGGCTTGCGCGAATATCGCGAAGGCGATGAACTGCGCGATATTTCCTGGACGGCGACGGCGCGCCGGAATCATCTGATCACGCGCGTGTTTCAAATCGAGCGCAGCCAGGCGATTTGGCTGGTGCTCGATGCGGGGCGATTGCTGCGCGCGCAGGTGCGGGAGCCGGTGCGCGGACAACGCTTTTCAAAACTCGATTACGCAGTGAACGCGGCGCTTTCGCTGGCGCAGGTGGCGTTGTACCGCGGCGATCGCGTGGGGATGGTGGCGTACGGGCGGCGCGTGCAGCAGCGGCTGAACGCCGGGCGCGGACATCATCATCTGCGCGCCATCGTGGAAGCGCTGGCGCGAGTTCGCGCCGAGGCTTACGAAGCGGATCATGGCCGCGCGGTGCGCGTGCTGTTGCAGGCGCAGAAGCGGCGCGGGCTGATCGTGTGGATCACGGATTTCGCGGAAACGCCGACGATTCCGGAAGTGATCGAATTCGCGATGCAAATGGCGCCGCGGCACCTGGTGGTGTTCGCGGCGATGGGCCAGCCGGATTTGACGGCGGTTGCGCTTACGACGCCGGATTCAAAAGAACGGATGTACCGTCACGTGGCGGCGCTTGAGATTTCGCAGCGGCGCGATCTGCTGTTGCGCGGACTGCGCGAGCGCGGCGTGCTGGCGCGCGAATTGATGCCGGGAATGCTGGCGAGCGCGCTGGTGAATCAGTATCTGGAAATCAAGGAGCGCAGCATGTTGTGATGCCGCGCCCGCTCAGCGCGGTGCGGGATTTTCCTGCTGCGCCGGCTGCGATTCGCGCGCGCGATTCAAGTAGGCAACCAGAGCGAGGAACAATGCCGACGCCAGGAGATATTTCAGATATGCGGGAATTGCGGACGGCGAGATAAATCCCTCGATGCTGCCCGCGATCAGAAGCATGGGGACCGTGCCGAGGAGCAATTGGGCGCCGCGTCCGCCGGCGCGGGCCAGCGATTCGCGGCGCGGCAAAAGACCGGGAAACAACATGCCGCGCGCGATTTCGAGTCCCGCGCCGCCGGCGATGAAGATCGCGGGCAGTTCCAGGACGCCGTGCGCCGCGACGAAACTCCAGAGCTGTGCGGCCATTCCGGCCCGCGCGGTGGCCGCGCCGACCACGCCGAGCAGTAGGCCGTTGATCGTCAGCAGGTAAATGGTCCAGACGCCGGCCGTGATTCCGGACGCGAACATGCTGAACGCCACGATTAAATTGTTCGTTAGAATTCCGGCCGCCGCGACCGGCTTCACGGTGACGATCGACTCGGTCCACATTTTTCGCTGCTCGATGGTTTCCATCATTTGCGGGCCGAGCACGCGATGAGCGAACGCCGGATCGTGCAGCGTGACGGCGCAGCCGGCGATGGCCGTGATCGCGGTGATGGCGAAGGCGAGCGCGGTCAGCGGGAATGTTTCGCGGAAGACCTGCGGGAATGTTCGGGCGTAAAAGCGGACGAGGCCGCTCATGCCGGGGCGGCGGCCCATGTAGATCAGGTTGTGCGCGCGGCCGAGAAGTTGATTGAGATAAACCGCGAGCGGCCGGCTGGTGGCATCTTCGCGGACCGTCGCCAAGTCCGAGGCCGCCTGACGATATAATAGGCCGAGCTCCTGGAGCTCGCTGTGCTCGAAGGCGCGAACGCCGCGTCCTTTGGAGCGATTGACGAGCTCTTCCAGACGCGACCAATATGGCTTTCGTTTCTCGATCCAGCGCGTAGAGATCATGCCGCAACCACCAATCGTTCCCGTGCCGCCGCCCAGCGACTTCGCGGAAAAGCTTACCATCGAAACGCCCGAGCAGACGCCGCTGGAATTCGCGATCGCCGGAGTCGGCAGCCGGTTTCTGGCGATGACGATCGACACGCTGATTCAAGTGGTGGTGGGAATCGTCATCGGAGTCGGCGGCGGATTGCTTCTCTCCGCCCTTAATCTTGGCAATGGCCTTTCGTCGCTTTGGATCGTCGCTCTAATGATTTTGTTTTTTCTGGTGTTGTTCTATGGATATTTCGCGATCTTTGAAGCCATCTGGAATGGCCAGACGCCGGGAAAACGCAGGATGGGGATTCGCGTCATCAAGGATTCGGGGCGGCCGATTACGCCGGCGGAATCGGTGGCGCGCAATTTGCTGCGCCTGGTGGATCAGCTGCCGACTTTTTACGCGGTGGGCGTCGTGAGCATCGCGCTCAGCAAACAAAATAAGCGCCTGGGCGATTTCGTCGCCGGCACGATCGTGGTGCGTGAAAATTCACTGCAGGAGTCGCGGCCTGTCTGGCAGACGCCGGCGGCGGTGGCGAGCGTAACGTACGGTGCCGAGCGGCTGACGGCGGAGGAGTTTGCGCTGGTTGAAGCGTTCTTGAACCGGCGAAGCGAGCTCGATGCGGACGTGCGTTACCGCATGGCGTCGCAGATTGCCGCGCGGATCGCGCCGAAATTGACGATCCCCGCCGGCGAATTGCCGTCGGCCGAGAAACTTCTGGAAGCGATCGCGTCCGAGCGGCGGGCCAGCGGAAGATATTTGTAGCGCGCGGTTCCCTGTACACGAAATAATCGGCGGGAGCCTCGAGCTAAGAAATTCGCATGTGGCGCCGGGCGGCCAGAAAGAACGGGATCGCGGCGAGTTCGAGGACGACGCAAAGTGCGATTGTGGCGTGGATCGAGATGTCGTACGTAATTCCGATCAAGGCGCTTCCGAGAAACCAGAACACTCCGTAACCAGCGTTGAAAAGACCATACGCCGATGCGCGGCGGTTGGGCGGAACCATCGGCGCGACGGCGGCGGGCACGATCGATTCATGCACTCCCATACCCACGCCCCAAACCGCGGCGCCGGCGAGCGCGGTCCAAAATCCACCGAGAAACACCAGTGGCGCGAACAACGCGGAAATGATCGTCAGAGGAATCAGTACGCCGATGCCAAGCCGGTCAAACAACCGGCCGAAGACCAGCGAGCCGGCGCCGCTCGCTCCCATTGCGACCGAATAAAAAACTGGAATCATCGTGCCGGAAACCGCGTGAACTTTTTCAAAATGGAATGCGATCAAAGGAAAATCGGCGAAGCCCGCGCCGACCAGCGCCGCGCCCGCCAGATAGATCCAAAATACTTCCGGCAATCCTTGCGAATGCAAATCCGGCGGATGCGATTCCATCTGCTCGGGCCGCGGATACAAGATGCGCGCGGCGGCGAGGAGCACCAAGACGACCAGCGCGGGCGCGAGAAGGACCGCGAACGCCAGATGATAATTTCCGCGGCGCGCCAGAATCGCCGCCATGACGAGCGGACCGACCATCGCGCCGGCCTGGTCCAGCGCTTCGTGCAGACCGAACGCCCATCCGTAGCCGCCCATTTGCTTGCCGGCGTGAGAAAGCATCGCATCGCGCGGCGGATTGCGAGTGGCGCGGCCAACGCGTTCGAGGATAAGGAGCGCCGCGGCGGCGGGCCAGCTTCCCGTGAGCGCCAGCGCGGGGACGGCTGCCATCTGAATCACGTACCCCAAAATTGTGATGGGCCAAAACTGACGCGTTCGATCGGCGGCGCGGCCGGAGAAAATTCTGAGTCCGTAGCCGGCGAGTTCGCCGAATCCGGTGACGAATCCGACGGCGGCGCCGCTGGCTCCGAGAAGCGCGAGATAGGGACCGAGGATGCTGCGGGCGCCCTCGTAAACGAAGTCGGCGAAAAAACTCAGTATGCCGACGAGCAGAACGAAACGGAAAGCCGTCGATCGACCACTATCAGGGCCGGGCGCGATTGCGGATGCGCCCGAGGGCGGAGCGGATTTCACGCAGCGGCTCTTCCGGCGATGAAGCCGAGCCACACGGCGGCGAAACCCAAAGTTACGCTGAGAGCGATATTCAAGAGAGCGATCGCGAACTGGCCTTCTTGAACGCTGCGCAGCGTCTCAAATTCAAACGTGGAGAATGTGGTGTACGCGCCGATGAAGCCGATGGGAATCAGATAGTGCCAATTGGCGCTCCAGTGCGAATGCTCATCGAGGATCGTAATCACGAATCCGATCAAGAAGCATCCGCTCATGTTGATTACGAAAGTACCGTAGGGGAAAAGAACGCCGAGCCTGCTCGCCACGAAGCGATTGACCCAAAGGCGCGCCACGGCGCCCAGAAAACCGCCGATTCCAACCATCAAGTATTTGGTCATGAGGCGCACCTACGCATGAAAGCCCTCCTGAAGAGAACCCGCGTAGGAGTCATCTGCCCTCTCGGGCGGTTTAGGGTGAACCCCAACACCCACTGTCTCATTCCAACACGATCAGTGTAACCCGGCCACGCGCCGCGCGGCAAAAATGGATACTTCAATCGCCCGGTGACGCTGCCGCCGGCGGCGCGGCGGGCGGGCCCTTGATGTAGCGGCTGGCGAAAGTGAGAAACGTCGGCCAATTCGGCGCCGGTGTGTGCCCATAAATGTGCTGGCGGAAGGCGACGTCGCCATCGATCAGCGGCGTTTCAATCGGCGGAAACACGGAGGTTCCCAGATCTTTTTTGCCAAGAAGTTTGTAGACCGGGCCCGCGCCAACGGCGGCCAGAAACGAGCCTTCGGCGTCGGCCCATCCATCGCCCAGCGTGGTGCCGGCGCCGATAAATACGGGGCGGGGCGCGCACAGCGCGATCAGCTCATGCGAATCCACGGGAATATCGTTGGGCGTGAGCGGGCCGGCGTATTTCAGGAAGTTGCCGGCCATCCAGTGGTATTCGCCGGTGCCTTCGATATTCTCGAGCAGCTCGCCGAAATTGCGCCGCCAAAGTTTCGCGCCGCCGGTGCCCGACGAACTGATATACGCGATCGCGAAGCGCTGATCGTACGCCATCGCCACGAGCGCGGCCTTGCCGTCGCGCGAGTGTCCTTCGAGGCCGACCTGCTTCGCGTCCACGGCGGGATCGGTTTCAAAATAATCGAGGGCGCGGCTGGCTCCCCATGCCCACGCGCGCAGGACTCCCCAATCGTCCAGCTTGCGCGGCTGGCCTTTGTTGACCAAGCCGATGATCCCGGAAGTCAGGCCGGCGCCGTTATCGGGCTGGACGCTGGGGGGAACGATAATTGCGTAGCCCCAGCCTCGCGCGACGACTTGCTCCTGCCACGTCGGGCCGGGGGGAACTGGCGGCGGCGGAGGCGGCTCGGGCGGGGCGCCGGGCGGTGGAGCGGGCCGCGGCGGGCGCTTCGGCATGGTCGCGGCATACTCGGGCGTGATGTCGAGCGCCATCATGACGGGCACGGGGCCCGTCGCGTTGGCCGGCGTGGAGAGCGAGAGATAAATATCGACGGTGATCAGCGGATACGACGAATTATCCACGTGGCCTATGAGATTTTTTGTGATCACCGGCACGCCGCCGGTCATCTCTTTTTTTGTGCTGACCACTTCCCAATTTACTTTCGGTACGTTGGCGGGAACGCGGCCGTAAACTTCGCGATCGAAATACTCGACGATTTCAGGCCGGCGCTTAGTCCACCACACTTTCGCGGTCTTCACTCTCTTGCCGTCATTCAGAACCAGCGGGTCGGGCAAATTCGGATAGGGATTGGCCTTGGACTCGTCGTAATTCGTGGCGTTGGGCGAATTCGGATTCTGATCGGCGCCGCGGCGCAGGGTTGCGATGTGCAGAAGATCCATTTCGCGCTGATGATCCTGCGCGGACGTCAATTGCACGGGAGGCGGCATCGCGCCGGCACTCTGCGGCTGCGCGCTCGAATGCGCGCCGATCGCGAGCACGACGGCCGAAAGCGCGAGCATCCCCGAGCAAAGCGTCCAACGGATCGATCGTGTGGCCGGCATGGGTTCCTCCTATTTCGCAGCGCGGCCCGGCACGTGCAACGGCATGAGTTCGGGGAATTGGCGCTGATGCCAGTAAGGATACGCCACCACGGTTTCGCTGGCGGCGTCGAGCTTGGCGATCTGTTCGGGCGTGAGCTTCCAACCTGTGGCGCCGAGATTTTGGCGCAGTTGCTCTTCGTTGCGCGCGCCAAAAATCACGCTCGAAACGGTCGGCCGCTGCAAAAGCCAGTTGAGGGCGATTTGCGTCACGCTCTTCCCCGTTTCCTTGGCGACTTCGTCGATGGCATCCACGACCTTGTATACGTAATCGTCGGCCACCGGCGGACCGTCTTTTGCAGTTACATGGAGACGGCTATCCGCGTGAAGAGGCTTGCCTCTCCGAATTTTTCCGGTCAAGCGGCCCCATCCAAGCGGGCTCCAAACGAGCGCGCCGACGTTTTGATCGATACCCAGCGGCATGAGTTCCCATTCGTAGTCGCGCCCAATCAGCGAATAATAGACCTGATGCGCCACGTATCTGGCCCAGCCGTATCGTTCCGAAATCGAAATCGACTTCATCAGATGCCAGCCGGAAAAATTGGAGCAGGCGATGTAGCGGACTTTTCCGGAGCGCACCAGCGTGTCGAGCGTTTCGAGCGTCTCGTCGATGGGCGTGAGCGCGCTGAAGCCGTGCATGTGGTAGATGTCGATGTAGTCGGTGCCCAGGCGGCGCAAGCTGCTTTCGCACGCCTTCAGAATGTGCAGGCGGGACGAACCGGTGTCGTTCGGTCCCTTGCCGAAGCGGAATGTCGTTTTCGTGGAGATCAGCAGATCGTTCCGCTTTCCCTGCACGGCCTTTCCCAGGATTTCTTCCGACAGGCCGTACGAGTAGACATCAGCGGTGTCGAACAGATTGATCCCGGCGTCCATGCAGATGTCGATCAGGCGCTTCGCCTCGTCCACGTCGGTTTGGCCCCACGCACGGAAAAAGTCAGTTCCGCCGCCGAACGTGGCGGCGCCCAGACTGAGCGCCGAAACTTTCAATCCGGAATGTCCAAGCTGTCTATATTCCATGGCCGGGTGCTGCTCCTTTGCTGGTCGAGCGGCGATCATTATGGAGCCGCGGCGTTTTTGAGTCGACAACTAAGATTGTGACGCTGGCCGGCCAAGCGTGGTTACCGGCGGCGGGCGGTCTGCATTGCGGCGAGGGCCTCGAATTTTATTTTTCCGAAGGAGGACGAAAGGAGAGCGATCGCGCGATCAATGGGCAAGCCGATTGCAACTTCGCATGTTGGGTTCCCAGGCGCCGGATGAATCCGCACGGGGCATTCGCTTGCATTCCACGCGGCGTGGCTTGCACGCGGGATTAAGCCGTTTTGATCCAGGAGCTTGGGGACATGCACGACGTCGCTTGCAAATGGCGGCGCGTGCCGTGCGCACGGGTGCGCTCACAATTGGGAACTGCCGGCCAGTGCGCGTGTCACCGATTTCGCACAGCAGCCGGCCAATCGCTGGGGCTCGCGGGTGGCCCCGGTGCGAAGGGAATTGCGATGAGACGCAGAAAAGAGGCGGGCCAGGCGCTGGTGCTGGTGGCGGCGGCAGTGCTGCTCGTCTTGCTTCCGATCATGGGCCTTGGGATTGACTTCGGCTATTTCCGCTACCGCGAGGTGGAATTGCAAACGGCGGCGGACGCGGCGGCGATCGCAGCTGCGGGCGAGCTTTCTTACGCTGTTTCGTGCTCGTGCAATGCGGTGCAGACCGCCGGGCAAAATGCCTCAGCGGCGAATGGCTTCGCCAACAGCGCGAACGGAGCCACGGTTGCGGTGAACAATCCGCCGCAAGCCGCGCGGGACCCGAACAACGGGAACGCGAATTACGTCGAGGTGGTCATCACGCAGACTGAGCCGACATTCTTTGCGAAGGTCATCGGCATCAATGGCGCGACGCTCGCGGCGCGGGCGGTGGCGATGCAATCGAGCCAGGGCGGCGGCGTGCTGGTGGAATGATGATGACAACAGAATGGAAGAAGCGGTCGGAGCCGCCGCGCGCGATGCGCGGCGCGCAGGGCGGGATTGCGACGCACCGTGCGCGTCAGCGCGGAGCGAGCACCGTGGAAGTGGCGTTGATGCTGCCATTTCTGCTGCTACTTCTGGTCGGCGTCGTGGATTTCGCCCAGTTGTTTCGTCTGGCGATCGAAGTCTCCAGTGCCGCTCGTGCCGGCGCGCAATACGGCTACCAGAATTCCGCCACGCAGATGGACACGGCCGGGATGATCGCCGCGGCCGAGGACGATGCCGCCGGCGTGACGACGTGGGGCGCGAATGCCGCGTCGTACGGCTGCATGTGCTCGGATGGGACGGAACAAAGCCAAATCTCGTCAAGCACTTCGGGTTCGACATCGCAATGCGCCACGCCGCCCAGCTCATGCACGTCAAAAGGAACGCAACTGGTCAACTACGTCCAGGTTCAAACTCAGGCGACGTACGCACCACTGTTTCCATGGCCGGGCGTCCCTTCGTCAATCACTCTCGATGGAAACGCGGTGTATTGGGCGCCGCAATAGCGCAAATCAGAATGCAGACGGCGTTGATCACCAGAACTAGCGGCGCGATTCCGAAGCCGGTGCGCGATCGAAATAATATCGGGCGCGCGCGGGAGCGTGGCAGCACGCTTTTGGAATTTGCGCTGGTCACCGCGTTTGTACTGTTCCCGTTGATTTTCGGCATCTTCGATTTCGCGCGGGCGGCGTACGCCTACCACTACGTTGCCTTCGCGGCGCGCGAAGCCACGCGCTGGGCCAGCGTGCGTGGTTCGCAGTGCGCGAATTCCTTGCCCGCACCGTGCCAGGCCACCGCCGGCGCGGGCGGCACCGTGGACACTTATGTGCGGAGTGCCCCGCCCGCGGGACTCTATGTGGACAGCGGCGCCTGCTCGGGCACAGCCGGCTGCCTGACGGTCACCACGAGCTGGCCCGGCGCCCCGCCGGGAACCAACGCACCGTCCTCTTGCAGCGGCGGCGCGGGCTCGAACGCGCCCGGATGCGCCGTGAACGTGGAAGTGCGATACACGTTCGGATTCGATCTGCCATTTCTGCCAAGCGCTGCGATCAATATGACCAGCGCATCGCAGGCGGTCATCTCGCAGTAGCGCGTTCAGCGGCGCAGCGTGGAGATCTCGAGGCGATCGCCCACCTGCGTCTTCGAGCGGTAAAGCGTGTGCGGCGGAAGTTCGAGCACGCTGAAAGTTTTGAAGGAAACTTTGGAGATCCGAAAAGGGCGCAGGTATTCCTCGACACCTACGACTTCATTCTGCTTGTTGAGAAAAATCAGATCGATGGGAAACAGCATGCCGATCGTGTGCACCCCGCGGGACGGTTTGATCCACAAACCCGCCCCGAGGCGCGCCCAACTGCGGGTCTTACCCAGCAATCCTACAAGGCGGCGCAGATAGCTGTCGGCGAGCGTCGCCTCGGTGGCGACGAACGTCTCCCGCGTGTTGTTGTACACGTAGAGCGCGTGCTTTCGGATAGAAGCGTGTGGGACGGTCATGTGACTTCCGAGCGGAAGTTTCGCTCAGCTCCATTGTCAGTCCGCCGTCTTTTTGCCGCGGCGGTAGATGATGATTCCCAATACGACCAAAGCCAGCGTGCCTGCGATGACCCGAACCAGCGTTACAGTATCCATGCGATTGCTCCTTTGCATTTCGATTTGGCCCCCTCGCGCGAACCTCTCGCACGAGGCATTTTCTACTGCTTCACTTAAATGCCGGCCCCATCTGGCGCATCAGAGTGATGATCGCGGGGCCCAAAACCACCACCATCAGCGCGGGGAAAATAAACAAGACGAGCGGAGCGACCATCTTGACGCTGGTCTTGGCGCTGCGCTCTTCGGCGCGCTGGCGCCGTTTGGTGCGCAACTCGTCCGAGTGGACGCGCAGCGACTGGGCGATGCTGGTTCCGAAACGCTCGGTTTGAATCAGCATGGCGACCAGGTTGCGAATGTCGTCGAGATTCGTGCGGCGGGCGAGTTCGCGCAGCGCATCGATGCGCGTTTTGCCCACGCGCATTTCGAGATTCACGATGTGCAATTCGTCGCTTAAGTCCGGATGAACCACGCGCAATTCCTGCGCCACGCGCAAAAGCGCTTGATCGAGTCCCAGGCCAACTTCCACGCAGATCACAAGCAAATCCAGGCCGTCAGGCAGCGCCAGGCGCAGGCGGCGCCGCCGCAGCCTGGCGCGCCACTGCAACCACATTTCCGGAAGCAGAATCCCCGCGCCCGGCGCCAGCAGCAGGATCGGAACCGGAGCAATGCGGTACGCGCCGGTGAACACGACAATGGCGAGCAGCAGGACCGGAAGAACGACTTTCACGCCGCGAACGACTGCCCGTGCGTCGGCGCTGCGATACCCGGCGCGGATCATCGCGAGTTGCGCGGCTGAGGCTTGGCGTTCGGCCGCGGCCGGCAGGAGCTGTCCGAGCGAGACCAAAGTTTGGCGGGCGCGCTGCTTATTTTTCTGGGCGAAGCGCTCACGCTCGACGGAGGCCGGAAAATCGCGCAGGCTTGCGAGGCGCACGGCGATACCCTGCTTCTGGGCGCTTAAAGCGTAAATCAAAGCTGCCAGCAGAAGGAATGTGATCAGGAATGCCGCGCCGCTAACGAGCCAAGCCATTTTCTCGACTCCTCACGTCAAACCTCGATATGAATGATCTTCCACAGCATGAAAGAGCCCACGACCTGAAGCGCAACGGCGGCGCCGAGAGCACGAGGACCCCAAGGATCGGTAAAGAGCACGTTCACGTACCGCGGATTCAGAATTTCCATTGCGATCAGCATCGCGCTGGGCAAGCCGATCAGAATCGCCGCCGTCAAGCGGCCCTGCGCGGTTTTCACGCGGACTTCGCGATGTATGCGAAAGCGATCGCGGATCAATCGCGCGAGCTCGTCGAGAATTTCGGCGAGGTTTCCACCAGTCTCTTTTTGTACGAGTAACGCGGTGACGAAGAAGCGCACGTCGACGAGCGGAACGCGCTCGGCCAGGTTGATCAGCGCGTCGCGCATCGGAAGTCCGAAATTGCGCTCCTCGAATGTTTTGCGGAATTCGCCGGCGAGCAGTTCGGGCGATTCCTTGGCGATCATTTCAAGACCGGTGGTGAAGGCGTGGCCGGCGCGCACCGCGCGGCCCAGCAGGTCCAGAGCCTCGGGGAATAATTCCTCGAATCGCCGCAGACGCATGCGGCGCTTGAGCGCGACGATGGTCATCGGAATCGCCGCGCCGGCCAGACCGGCGAAGAGTCCCAAAATCCCCAAGTGGAAAATTTGAGCCGCACCCACATACGCGCTGAGGCCGAGCACGGCGCTCCAAAGAAGAATTTTGGCGGGGCGTGTGGTCATGCCGGCTTGCGCAATGAAGTCGCGGAGACGGCCGCTCCAGGACAATCGCATCAACGCGCGATGAAGCAGGGGAACGCTGCTGTAGGTTTCGTCGCGAACGAGCGCCAGGTCCTCGCTGATTTCACCGCGCGCTTCGGCCTTACGCACAGCCTCCATCCGCTGCCGAATCACTTCTTGCGGAGACTTGCCTCCGGCGTACAGCCAGACGGCCAGAAACGCTATGATCGCGATCAGGAATGTAGCGGCGGCGACAAGAAGCGCCATATCGTGCTCCTTTCGCGCGGGTGAAGCGGCCGCGAGACCGCGGCACGCATCGCCGGCGCGCCGGTTCGGATGCGTTTGGTCATCGCGTCTTCTCCCGTGCGTTGGGCGGAAACTCGAACATGGAAACGGGCAGATGAATCCCCGCCACCGCCAGGCGTTCCGCAAATCGCGGCCGCACACCCGAGGGCATGAATTCGCCCATTACGTCTCCGTTGTCGCGGATGCCGCGTTTGCGGAACAGGAAGATGTCCTGCATGGTGATGACGTCGCCTTCGAGGCCCATGATTTCCGCGATGTTCACGACCTTGCGGGTTCCGTCGCTCAGCCGGCTCACTTGAATCACCACATCGAGCGCGGACGCGATCTGGCGGCGAATGGCCACGTCGGGAATATTCAGGCTGGCCATGGCGACCATCGTTTCCAGCCGCGCCAGCGCGTCGCGCGGAGAATTGGCGTGGATGGTGGTGAGCGATCCATCGTGGCCGGTGTTCATGGCCTGCAGCATGTCGAGCGCTTCTTCGCCGCGCACTTCACCGACGATGATGCGATCCGGCCGCATACGCAAAGAATTGATCATCAACTCCCGCTGCTGAACCGCGCCCTTGCCTTCGATATTCGGCGAGCGCGTCTCCAGACGCACAACATGCTCCTGATGAAGCTGCAATTCGGCGGCATCCTCGATCGTCACGATGCGCTCGCGTCCGGAAATATATGAGGACAGCACATTGAGAAGCGTGGTTTTCCCCGCGCCTGTGCCCCCGGAAATCAGAATGTTCAGGCGGGAGCTGACGCACGCCGCAAGCATTTCAAGCATGGCCGCGGTCAGCGTGTTGTTCTGCACCAGGCCATCCGCCATCAGCCGCTCCCGGCCGAATCGGCGGATCGAAAGGCACGGCCCGTCCACCGCCAGCGGAGGAATGATGGCGTTGACGCGCGAGCCATCGGCCAGCCGCGCGTCCACCATCGGCGACGATTCATCCACGCGCCGGCCGATCGCGGACACGATGCGGTCGATGATGGTCATCAAATGCGCGTCGTCGCGAAATTTCACCGGCGTCTCTTCCAAAATGCCGTGGCGCTCTACGTACACGCGCTTGTAGGTATTCACCAGAATATCGGAGACGCTCGGATCGTTCAGCAGCGGTTCCAAAGGCCCGAGGCCGAACACCTCGTCGAGAACTTCCGAAGAGAGGCGCTCGCGCTCCTCAAACGTCATCGGCGTCGATTCGCCCACCACCAGGCTTTCGATGATCTGGCTCATTTCGCGGCGCACGTCTTCGCGCCGGATTTCGTTCAGGCGGTCCAGATTCAATTTCTGGATGAGCTTGCGGTGAATCGCGGTCTTCACCGCATTGAAATCGGCGCGTGGCGAAGAAAACGTAGAGGTGGACACCGGCGATTACCTCCTGGCCCCGAACGCGAAAATGCCGCCCAGGCTCCCGCGCCTGGGAATCGCGGCGGCTTCCACACCAGCCAGGCGCGCCGCGAGCTCGCGATAGCGCGCGCCGAGGGCGCTGCTGTGGCTTCCATTCAGAGGCGTCCCGTGATTGGTGGCTGTGCTGGCTTCCGCGAAGTCGTTGGGCAGGCACGCGAACACCGGCAGGCTGATCTCCTTCTCGATGGACTTCACGGTTTCCTCGTCGCCTCTGTGCGAACGGTTGAGGATCACGCGGATTCTCTCGGGCCCGATTCCGAATGCGGTCAGCGCCTGAACACGCCGCTCAAGATTCCACAGCGAAGGCACGTTGGCCTCGACAACCACGAGGATCGTCCGCGCGGACTGCAGCACGCGATTCCACTCCGGCGAAAATTGCGCGCCCATATCCAGCACCACCAGATCAAAATCGGCTTGCGCCACATTGACCACGCGAAGAACGGGCGTGACGTGAATGTTGTGCCACGCCTCGGGATGCAACGCGCCGGCCAGCAGCTCGAGCTTCGATTCGTGGCGCGTCAACAAGCCGCCGAGCAGATGCGTGTCCAGGCGGTCGAGATTCTCGAACGCATCGCGTATGCCAAAACGAGGCTTCACATCGAGAAACAGGTGTGCGTTTCCGAGTGGCCGCGCGAGATCGAGCAGCACCGTACGTTTGCGCGCCACGGCGCAGAGATCGACGCCAAGATTCACGGCCACGGTCGTGGCGCCCACGCCTCCCTTCGAGCCCATCACCACGATCAGCTTTTCGCCGCCGCGCCGTTCGAGCGGCTGCCCATCCGATTCGAGCCGCGACAGGATTTCGCGCAGCGCGTCGGACGAGATCGGCTTGGAGATAAAATCCTGCACGCCGCTGCGCATGGCTTCGAGCAGAAGCTGCGGATTCGGCGCCGGTCCGGCCGAACACGCGATCAGACGCACGGCGGGTTGAATCCGCCGAAGATGCGCACCGAATGCGAAATAGGGTTCCGGCTCGCGGCCCAAGTCCAGCAGAACAATGTCCGGCACGGCCTCGCCGGCGTCGGGCAATTGCTCTGTGGCAATCGCCCACTCCTTCACGGAACTCACCATGCCCGTTTGCTGCAGACCGGCGAGCAGTTGCGCCGATCCGGATTTGTCTCCGCTGGCAATCCCCGCCGTCAACATGGGTCCGCGATCCTTCTCCGGTGAATTGAAAATCGCATTTTCAGAAACGAAAGCACGTCCATCCTCCTGGCACTCAGTGCGGGCTCGGCGCTGCCGGCAGCGGCGCGGGGCTCGGCGTCGCCGGCGGCAGGAACGATTGCGGAAAAACGGGTTCGGGCTGTGTGCTCCCGTCCGTGAGCGGATGCACGATTCGCGGCGTGACCACGATAAGCAGTTCGTCGTCCGATTTTTCCAGCGATTTGCTCTTGAACAGATCCCCAAGGACCGGAATGTTGCCGATTCCCGGAATCTTTGAGAACTGCTCCGTCACGCGGTTATCCATCAAGCCGGCGATCGCGAAGCTTTGGCCGTCGCGCAATTCCATTTCCGATTCCACGCGGCGTGTGGAAAGCGCCGGAATCTGGAATCCCTGGATGGTCAGCGCGTTTGAAAAATCCAAGGCGCTCACTTCCGGCATCACTTTCAGATGAATCAATCCGTCCGGCGTTATGGTCGGAGTGAAATTCAGGCGCACGCCAAATTCCTTGAATTGAATGGTGATCACAGGGAAGTTTCCGGTTCCCGAGCTTTGCACCACGGGAAATGGAAACTCGCCGCCGGCCAGAAAGCTGGCGTCTTTCCCAGACTCGGTCAGCAGATTCGGCTCGGCCAGAATTTGCAGCAGATTGTTGGCCTGCAAGGCTTGAATCGTTGCGGCCAGATTGATGTCCTGCCGGTAGATGAACAGATTGAGCAGATCGTTCAGGCCGAACGATCCGGAAGGGCCGGTGGTGGTCGTCGTTGTGCCCGTCGTGCTCGTCGACGTAGTGGCGGACCCTCCGCCGAGTGATCCCACCTGGCCCTGAATCAGCGCGGGCGAAAACTGCTGCGTCGAAATGGACCCGACATTTTTCGCACCGGGCAGACTCAGAATGTTGATTCCGAGCTGTTTCAGCGCCGTGCGGTCCACTTCTGCGAATTTCACTTCCAGCAGAATTTCGCCGGTCTCTGGCGTCGGCGATTGCATCAGGTCGACGACTTTGTCCGAGCTGTCTTTCACGACTTCCAGAATCTTGTCCTCCACGGCGGCCGAAGAGATCTTTCCAGAGACAATCACGGCATCTTTCGCGGCTTCGATTTGCACGGGCTCGCCGGGGAATGCCTCATGAATCTCCCGCCGGAGACTCACGATGTCGATGTCCACCGACACATCGAACTGCCGGCTGCGATCAAATTCATCCCAGATGACCAGCGAAACTCCACCGGGAGCTTTTCCATCGAGCATCACCTGATACGGACTGACAACCACCGCTTCCGCCAGCGATGGATCCGCCAGCGAGACGCGTTTGATCTTCGCCGGCGAGGTGATGATCAGCGACCGGCCGACCAGCAGATGCAGCGACGAATCGCTCGCCGGCGTGGATTCGGCCGGCTGGTTCGTCGCCGAGGAAGGCGCGTCGGCGGCCGCGGCCGAAGCGGGCGGCGCTGCGCCGGAAACTTGGTTCACTTGTTGTGAGCGTGGAGCAACCGCAGCGGCGAACGCCCTCTGTGGACGCGCCGCCGCACCTGTGAACGCGAGAATAAGAAACGTGACGACGGTGGCGCGCAAGGCGCGCCGCGACTTGTCTCGATCTGAAATCGCGTCCTCCCGCTGTTTGCTACTCATTCGGGAAACTCTTCACTTCGCGCTTGCCGCCGTTAATCACTTCGACCGTGTACGGCGTCGCCGCTGGCGGCGGAGCGGCCAGCCGCGATTTGCGCGCGCGTCTTGCCGGAGCCGGCGGATCGGCCTCCGCAAAAAGAGCGGCTTGCGAAACCGGCGGCGGATTCACCATCCTGGTGTCCACAGTGTTGCGCAGCGCGAGTTGAATTTTTCCCTCCGAACTCGCCATCGCCAGGATCGCCGCGTGCTCCGGCGAAACCAGCAGCGTGATCACCGGCACGGTTTCGGGCTTCCCATCGCGATCCTGTTGCGTCTTCTGGCCGGCAGCCAGCACTTGCACATTTTCCAGAATCGTTCGCGTGATCGTCGGGCCCGCCGCTCCGTTTGCGCCGATGATCGCGCCCGTCACCAGCACATCCACTTTCGTTCCCGGCGTCACAAATCCCGCGACGCCGATCACGTTGTTCACGGCCACCGACAGGCCGCGCATCCCCGGTGGGATCGTGGCTGGCAGGCCCGCGCCGGAATCGGTCGAGGCCAGTTTGCTGGCCATGATCGGTTCGTTTTCGGCGACCGAAGTGATCAGCGCGCGATTCACGCAATCCTGAATGCTCGTGAACATGCCGGCAACCGGCGCATTCGCGGGCCACGCAATCGTCCGCAACATCGACGCGTCCAGACGCGTGCCCAGTTCCAGCGGCTCGGCGGCTACCACGATGCTCCGCATCGGCCCGGAAGCCGAAACCGAGGCGATGCGCTTGAATTCGCGATAAACGAACGAACTCAAGATCAGCGCGAGCAGCGCGGCTGCGGCCAGACCGGCGAGCAATCGATTCCGGTTCATGAACCAAATCCCCCGCGCGTGTGATTCATCGGCCCCACCGTGCAACGAGGAAGCAAATCAATGTGCCGGCGGCCGCGGCCACGCCGAACGGCAATTTCAAAAGTTGCGGATTGTCGAGCGAGATTTCCGGGTTCGGCCGTAATCCGAATAGAGCGAAGCCGCGGAAAAGCGCGGCGATGTTTTGAATCGTCGCCTTCACTCGCCCCGTCCCCGCCATCCGGATCATCGCCATCGCGCCGGAAACGAAAATACTGGCAAACAGAACGAACATGAACATCGCCGGCCCCACCAGCGCTCCGGCAGCGCCCATCAGCTTCCAGTCTCCCGCGCCCAGCGCGCGCAGCAGAACCAGCGGCAGCAGCAGCGCCAGCGCCAATAGCATTCCTTCAACGGACCTTGCGGCCCCGCGCCATCCGCCGATGGAGGCGTGCAGCGAGATGCCGAAAACAATTCCGGAAATCGTCAGCCAGTTCGGAATCGTGCGTGTGCGCCAATCCACCCACCCCGCAATGAACGTAAGCGCGAGTGCCGACACCCAAATTGTCTGCTGCGCGTTCATCGAATTCCTTTGCGTTCTGCTGCGTTCCACGGCGGGTACAGCCGCGCTGCGAAGTTCTGCGTTTGCGAAATACCGGTGCGAGAGCTCTTCGTGGTCCCTGCAGGCGACGACAGCCGGTCACTGGCCGCTAGAAAGTTGGCGCCCTCCGAGGCGGCCAGTAACCTCTGCCTTCATCACGTCTGGATGAAACCGGTCGATTCGCTGCCTTACAGCGCGGAGCTCATCGTGGTTGCCGCCGCCGAAAACGCCTGGGTAATCTGGCCCGCGAGCGAGCCCATCGCGGCTGTAGCGGCCAAAGAAACCAGCGCCACCACCAAGGCATATTCGGTCAGGTCCTGACCTTCCGTTTCGAACCACAGCCGCTTCAAAAGATTCTTCATGTTTTCCTCTTTTCCTTTGGGCGTTCAAGTTTGGGCGGCGCGAGCACGGATGCCACCTTGGTTCTCGCGCAGTACAAAGGCAAGTCGGGCACCAATGCGTGATCTGTTTTGGAACTCGACGGAGTGCGTTGAACACACGTCAGTTGCGCCAGAATTCCACAGGTGCTCTGCCGCGGACCAAGCCTCGGAAGTGTAATTTCCTGAGCGCACCTGCCCGAATTCGGCGGACAATTTGGTGACACGTCGTGAGCGGGCCGTGTTCGACTGAAAGCGCCCGATCGGCCCGCAGCGCTCCACGAATCGCTATTTCGATGATGATTTGGCTGCGGCGACTTGCGAGGGATTCGGCAGCGGCATCCTAACGAACAGCGCGCTTACGTCATCGGAATAGATTCGCCGCCATTCTGGAGATGCCGAGAGCAATGTTGCAAGAGCCTCGTCGCGCTCGACGAGACACGATTGAATTCCATAGTGACGCAGGAGCGTCAGCGCTTCGGGTTTGACGTCCGCGATGTGCACATAGTCCGAGAGCACGCCGCCGCGCTCGTAGAGATCGCCGCGGCCGTCGATAAACACTTTGTGTTGCGGGCCGCGCGTCCACACCAGATAGCCGCCGAAGCCGTAGTTGTTGTACATCGGTTCGGGCGCCGCGTGCCCCGCCAGATACTGGACGGCGGCGGCGGGGAATTTCTCAGCGACCGTGCCCTGAATCTGCGCCGTGGACGGAAAGTAGTGAATTACGATGGCACCAACGATGGCCATCAACGCTGCATTCAGCGCGAATTGCTCCTTGCGCCTGTCATAGGCCGGGGCCCACTTTGCGAGAATCGTGGCCAACACCGGCGCTGTGAACGGCACGAAGATCAAAAGAAATCGGATGTGCACGCAAGCCATGATCGTACCGGCGATAAACAGGACCAATTCCGCGATGTTCCACGTGAAACACTCCGCCACTTGCGCCACGATAAATACGGTCAGCACGGCCAGAAGCACTTTGCCGCTCCACAGATCGAACGCCATCGGCCGCCATTCCTGAATTTCGGAGACATTCAGCGGCAGGGAAAGCGCGAATTCGAATGGCGATGCCGCCAGGCGCACGCCGTACGGCGTCAGCGGGAGCACCGCAACGCAGCCCAGAAACGCGAGCGAAATGTTGCGCCGCTGCCCGGGCGTCCAGGCCCGCGCTTCGAGATTGCCCGCACGAAACGCCACGAGGCCCGCGATCCAATACACCAGGATCGTGCCGAGCCCGATGATCCACGATCCATGCGTATTCACCCAGAGGAGCATCAGCGCGGGCAGAACCCACAACACGCGCGCGTTGCCCTGGCGGAAGCGCTCGAGGACGATGAGCGTCAGAATCAGAAACAGATAGCCAAGCATCTGCGGGCGCAGCGTAAACGACAGCGAAGCCAGAATGAACAGCGCGGCCGATGCCACAAACCCCGCCTTGCAATTTCCCGATCGCAGCGTAGCGAGCGCGTAGAGCGCCAGCATCACCGCCGATCCCAGCGCGATCAAGAGCGCGTCCAGCCCGCGATAGCCCGCGAGACGCCACGCCCACGCGAGCACGACATCGCCAAGCCATTCGTACGCCAGCCACGGCTGCCCAGAGACGGTGAAGGAGAATGAATCTGCGATTGGCCAATGATGGGCCATAAGGATGCTGTCACCCACCTTGATGTGCCACCACACGTCCGGGTCCACAACGAAGCGCCGCGCGGCCGCGAACGTTGCGGCGACGAGCAACGACCCAAGCATCGCGGGAAAGGAAAAAATGCTTTGGAGAAATCCGGCGGCGGTCGAGGGCGCGGATGATTCGCTTCGTCGCGCGGGCTGCGCTGCGCCGTCCGCCAGTGGAAATGTCTCCGTTCGTGCCTGGCCGTGAGCTGAACAATCTGATTCGTTCATGTTTGCCGCTTCGAATTTGCCGCATGCGGCGAACTTTCAACCGCCGCCGAATGCCGCACACGCGATGGCCAACGAACCGTCGCGGTTCAAGCTGTCTTTTGTGTTTGAGACGATGCGCCGGAATTTTCTTGCCCGCCCGATTCCGCCGGACTCGGCCGGATATCGAGCTGGTTGATCAGCCGATGCAGATAGCCGCGCGCGATGCCCAGGGCGCGGGCGGTATCCGCCTTCTGCCAGCCGCACTCGCGCAGCGTGCGCAGGACCAGTCGCCGCTTGAATTGCCGCAGCTCTTCATCGTAGGAACGCGCCAAGGCCGTTCCCTCGCTCGCCGGGAGAATCGCGGCCGGCAAGTGCCAGGTTTCGACGGTTTGGCCTTCGACCAGAACCACGGCGCGCTTCACCGCGTTTTCCAGTTCCCGCACGTTGCCCGGCCAGCCGTACTCTTCCAGGCTGCGCAGGGCCGGCGATGAAAAGGCGTTTGCCTTGCGGTTGAATTGACGGGCCGCAATCTGCAGAAAATGGTTTGCGAGCAACGGAATATCTTCGTGCCGGTCCCGCAGCGGCGGAATGTGCATCTGCACGACGTTAATGCGGTAGTAGAGATCCTCGCGGAATCTGCCCTGATGCACGAGTTCCGTAAGATTTCGGTTGGACGCGCTGATCACCCGAATGTTCACGCTGGTCGTGGCGCTGCTGCCCAGCCGCTCGAAGCTGCGTTCCTGCAACACGCGCAGCAATTTTGGCTGCAATGACATGCTCAGATCGCCGATTTCGTCCAAAAATAATGTTCCGCGTTCCGCCATTTCCAGCCTGCCGCGCCGGCTCGTCAGCGCGCCGGTGAACGCGCCTTTTTCGTGGCCGAAAAGCTCGTCTTCGATCAGCGTCTCGGGAAGATTCGCGCACGAAAACGCCACCAGCGGCCGGCTGGCCCGCGCGCTGATTCGATGAATCGCTCGCGCGAGCAACTCCTTGCCCGTGCCCGTCTCGCCGGTGATCAATACGCTCACGTCGCATGTCGCGATTTTTTGCGACAACGCAAACAGCTCTTGCATGGGCGGCGAAGTGCCCAGCAAATCGTCCATGCGCTCGCTATCACGCGTCTGAGTGCGCAGCGCTTCCAGCTCTTCCTCCGCGCGGTGCATTTTGGCGGCGCGCTGCAGGATCAATCGCAGCTCGATCATGTTCGGAGGATTGGCTACGGTGTCGTACGCTCCGCGTTCCATCGCCTGAATCATCAGCGAGTGGTCTTCTTCATCGCAGAAGACGATCATCGGAGGCCGCGAAATCGATTCCCGGATCTGGTCCATGAAGCGTATGGCCAGCGCCTGGTCTCCTCCGGTGCCAGAGGAACGCAAATCCAGCAGCGCCACTTCGCACCAAGTGCGCCAGTCGTCCGGCCGCGCGAGGCCCATATCGTTGCTGTTCCGCGATTCGAAATCGCTGCCCAGCGCGCGAGCGATCGCTTCCATGAGCCCCACATCTTTGCTGAGAAGTAGTAGACGGACGGACGCATGCGTCGCCATAGTAGGTTCCCCGTTACCTACACCAGACGTTCGAAATCAGCCGGACATCACACGAACGATCAAGCCAGCGCGTGGCGGAGGTGCTGCGACGTGACAGCGGATCGGCCCTTGCTTCGCCCGACGGGCCCAACGTACCCAAGCACTACTACGTTGCAACTACGAGACCAGGAAAGCCGATTGGCGATAAGGCAACTTAACGGCCATATAAAAACATATATCGCCGCCGTATACTACAGCATAATTATTTGTTTATCAAATCGTTAGAGCGAAACGGTCGCTGGTGACATTTCCCGGATCGGGAAGGCCCGATTCCATGTATCGCGTTTTGTCGATAAGATGACATTTATTTCCTCATTCGTTCGCGTACTAGGACCCATTTGCGTGTCACCAGTCGTGTACACATCCGCGAGCCACTGTCTCCTCGAGGTATCGGTGTCTCCGATTGTGCGTTGGGGCGCTTCGACTCAGCTAGAACAGGAATTTCGCGCCCAGTTGGACCAGGCGCGGCGGGGCTACGCTGATGATTTGGCCGAATGTTGAACTGCCGATATTTCCGTCCACCGCTTGCGGTCCGAAAAATTGAGCGTGATTGAAAGCGTTAAAAGTTTCCACGCGAAGCTGCAGCGACTTCGATTCGCTTAGACGCAGATTCTTCACCAGTGCCATATCGTAGTTGTCCATGCCGGGCCCATAGAAAAACCGCCGCGACGCGTTGCCCGGCGTGCCCAAAGCGTTCTCGCTGAATGCCGCGGTATTGAAATAAGACTGGGCGTTGCGCGGATTGTGGTTCAGGTCCAAAGCTCCGCCCGTGTAATCCGGCTCATCGACGCCAAAGTTGTTGATTCCATTGGGCTCTGATCCCAGCAGAGAATTGTCACCGTAATTGACCAATGTCACCGGCAGCCCGCTGCTAAAGTGAGTGATTCCAGAAAGTTCCCAGCCTTCCGTCCATCGATTCGTCGATCGGAACAGCCGCTCGAACGGAAGTTGATAGCTGTAGCTGACCACAAAATTGTGCTTCACATCGAATGCGGAAAGGGCCTTGCTGAGCCCGGCATCCAGCGGATTGACCTCTTCGCCCACGTTCGACGACTCGTCTTCCGACTTGCTGAATGTGTATCCAGACAGCACCTCAAAGCGCCGGCCGCTGTGCCGCAGGGTGACCTGCAAGGCGTTGTAGCTGGAATTGCCGATGGTCGCCTGATCCGCATTGCTCCCGAAGTTCGATCCCAGCGGTCCCCGCGTGCCGTTGTAAACCTGGCCCGTCGAAGTCGTGTATGTACTGTCCTCCCCGAACGGACCGCAAGTGGTTTGTCCGGGCGCGAGGTTCGCAGGATTGCTCAGAAACAAACAGAGCGCTGGGTCTCCCGGATTCGCCTCCTCAAGCACCAAAAGTCGATGTCCCTGCGTTCCCACGTAATTCACACTCAGCACGGTATTTGCGCCGAATCCGCGCTCCACCGAGAGCATGTACTCCTCGGTGTAAGGAATGCGATTGGTCGTCAGGTAGTTCGGCAGCCCCGTGATCGGCTCGAATTGCGCCCAATTCACGGCGCTATCGGGATGGCTCGCGCTCGTGTCCAGCGGCGCCAGCGTCACTGGGAAATATTGACCAAGATTCTCGCCGCTCGAAGCCGTCACAAATGGAGTGGAAAATAGCGGCGGCGCCGGGCTCGTATACGTGGTTCCATACGGCGCATTGGCGCTCATCACGCCGATCGTCAGCGCCTCAATCGCGCTGTAAAACATTCCGTAGCTGGCCCGAATGCTGGTTTTGCCCGGCCCGCCCAGCAGCTTGCCGAGTACTCCGTCGCCGGTGCCGCCGGGTGAGTACGCGAGGCCAATGCGCGGCGCAAAATCACGATTTCCCGCCGGCGCCAGCGTCCGCGGAACTCCCGCATCGCCGGGATAAACGATACCGGCCGGCGCGCCCGGAAACACCACCGACTGCTGCCCCGGCACAAACGTCGCGATCTGGTTGTACTTCTCGTACCACGGCTCGATGCGATCCCAGCGCAAACCGTAGTTCAGCGTGAATCCTCGCGCCACGCGCCAGCTATCCTGCGCGTACAGCCCGACGTATTTGTTGCGCCCGTAAAACGGCTGCAGTTGGCTTTGATTGTATTGGCTCGGAATTCCCAGCAGGAAATCCGCGAAGTCCGAGCCGGTTTCGGTACCGAAAAATAAGAAGCTGCCGTTGAACTGCGCGATGGCGTTTACGTTCACCTGATCGTAGTGAAACTCGCCGCCGAATTTAAGAGTGTGCGTCCCCAACACCTTGGAAAAATTGTCCAGCCATTGAAACGTGTTGTTCACCTGCTTCAGCTCATTCGTGTTCGTTCCGATCGTGAAACTATTGAAGCCGACGCTTTCTACACCCTCCGTTTCCGGAGACAACGGCACGATGCCCGAAGTCCCCGCGCCCGCCGTGAAGCCCTGCGATGCCAGGCTCACGCCCACTCCGCCCACGGGCTTGCCCAGATCATTCGCGTCGCGCATGAAGTTGAAGTGAAACTCATTCACCGCCGTCGCGCTCAGCGTCTTCGTGTCGCCCAGGTCGATCAATTGCGATCGCCCCGTGTACAGCGCGTTAAACCCCGGCACATTCGCGCCGCCCTGCGCCACAGGATACGGACTGTTCTCCGTCCACCCGTCCACGGAATAATATGCGGACATCATTCCCCATCGCGTGTCCGCGTCGATTCGATAAGCTCCCTTTTCGTCGCCCAGACTCTCGTTGTATGCCGAAGTCGAAAACGTCCCGTCTGCATTGTTCGGCGCAGGAATGTATTTCAGCAGATTCATCGCCGGCGCCGACCACGCGCGCTCGGGAATCACCGCGCCGGGAAACACGCACTGCGCCGGGCTCGTGCATCCCGGCGTGTAGTAAGGCTCGCCCGCCGCCACCCCGTATCCCAGTTTTCCGGAAAGCAGCCCCGCCCAATATGTCCCACTCACAGTCGTAGGCGTCGGATTGCCGCTTGCGTCGACCGTCGTGAACTCGCTGGCGAGATCGGAAAGATTGCCCGCGTGATCTTGCAGCGACGGAACCGGGATCTGCCCCGTGTCCACTCCCTGCGTCAACCGCGTGCCCTGATAGTCCGCAAAGAAAAAAATCTTGTTTCTGCGAATCGGTCCGCCCAGCGTGCCACCAAACTGGTTCTGGTCGAATTCGCCGCGCGCCGGAGAAAAAAAGTTGCGCGCGTCGAGATCGGTGTTCCGGAGAAACTCGAATGCGTCCCCGTGCCACTGATTGCTCCCCGATTTCGTGACTACGTTGATCTGCCCGCCGGTGAACTCGCCATATTCCGCGTCGAAGTTGCTCGTCAGAATCCGGAACTCGGCGATCGAATCCAATGTCGGCACAATCGCCGTGCCCATGTTTACGTCTTCTTCCACGTCGCTTCCGTTTACGATGAAGGCGTTCGCAAATTCCCTCTGACCGTTTATGGAAATCGTTCCCGGATTCAAATCGCCGGAAGGCGAAAGCGCGCTCGCGCCCACGTCCTGCACCGTGTCGGACGTAATCGAAGTCGTTGGCGCCACGCCCGGCTGCAGCGCCAGCAAATCCGTGAAGCTGCGCCCGTTCAGCGGCACTCCGGTCATCTGCGTTGCCGTGATCACCTCGCCCATCTGCGTGCTGGACGTTTCCACGTGCACCTGGCTGTCGGTCACCGTAACCGTTTCGTTCCGCTGCCCGATCTTCAGGACCGCGTCGATCACCATCGCCGTATTCGCGTCGATCGCCACGCCCGTGCGGCGGTAAGGCCCGAACCCCGCGGCCTTGAACTCGATGTCGTAGCGCCCGACCGGAAGATCGGGAAACGAATAAAAACCCTTCTCGTCGGTTGTAACCGTTGTGTGAAAACCAGTTCCGGGGTCCGCGACGGTGATCTCCGCTTTCGGAATCACCGCGCCGCTCGAGTCCTTCGCCGTACCGGAGATTCTTCCTCCTTCGCCCGCCCGCGCCGGAATCGCCGCGCACGAAATCAGCGCCGCGAGCAGCAGCGTCCATAGCCTCGCCCTCTTTGCCGCGCTCCTCGATCCGAGCGCGCGCGAAGACGGATGTCCCATTCGATTTTCAACCACGTTCCTGTTTTTCTCCTGAAAGTGCCGCGGCCGGATTGCTAATTTCCCAGCGCGAATATCAGCCTTTGGAGTATCCGGCTTGTGCGCCGCGCGAAACTCAATTCACCGGCCCACGCTGCCAATCTAGTTGCAAACCATTTGCAATTACGCCGCCGGCAGACCCGCCCTCTTCCGCCGTGTTACAACTCCAGTTGCAACTGAGTTACAAGTGAAGAACGATTGAACGGGATTTTCGCCGCTCTGTCAAGCGAAACGTCCGGCTGCTTCCTGGCGCCTCGCCCGCCGCATCGCGCCCTTCGCTAAACGATTTTTCGGAATCGCGCCGCCATGTACGGTTTTCCCGGCAGTTGTATTTTGCTGTTTCCGCTGAACGCGCCCGCCACCGGCGTGATCGTCATCTCCCACGGATCGATGATCTCGCAGCTGAACTTGGCATCGGTCGGCAGCGGAAACTCATATTCGCAGGGCTGGTGATAGTCGAAGAAATACAAGTAGAGCTGCCCCGGCGCGCCCGCCGAAAGATAGTACGACCCGTCATATTGCGTGAGCCCGCTGGACGTCGATTCCTCCAGTACTTTCCGCAAAAATCCGATGCGCGCCGGACTGTCTCCATGCATCGCGCCGCCATTGGCCGATTCGGGCGCGCCCGCCGCGCTCACGTACGTCTCGCCGTGCGTCGCATACGTGCCGGCCACGGCGCTCAGCCAAAATCGCCGCGTCATCTCCTGCGCGGAAAGATTTCCCCAGCGCCGCGCAATGTTGCCTTCGTATTGGATTTCGTCGTAAATGATCGGCTTGTTCCACTCCAATCGCCACTCCGCCGCCCGGTCGAAAGCGTAGTTTTGCAAACTCGCGTGGGTCACCCACGATTTGGAGTAATCATAAAGCACCTTGCTGTAGTGGATCGAGCACAAGTGATGCGATGGATCGCATTCCTGCACGATGCGGAAAAATCGGTCCCAATCGGCCGGCGTCTTATCCGGGAACAGGTCGTATTCGTTGGCGATCGACCACCACACATTCCGGTACGCCGAAAAGCGCGCGATCACGTAGCGCAGATAGCGATCGTCGGCATCCGCGGGCATCGATTTATAGCCCCACGAATCGTAGGGATGAAACAAGATCAGATCGGCCTGGATATCCGTCGCCATCAGGTCTTGCACGCGTTTTTCGATGTGCTGGAAATACGCCGGGTTCAGCTGGGTCAGATCGTTGCTGCCATCGGCGTGGCGAACGAACGGAAATGCGAACAGCGGCGCGTTGTCGATGGGTTTCGGCAGCACGCACATGCGCACCTTATTGAAGGGACCCGCGCGCAGCGTGCGCAAAGTTTCTTCTTCCAGCGCATCGCCCAGATAAGCCCACGCGTAACACGTCGTGCCAAACGGGAAGTAAGGAGTGCTGTCCGCATGCTCGAAATGAAAGCTGTGCGCCACCTGCACCGGTCCGTGGTTTCCGTCCGTCGGAGCCACGCAGTTGAAAGTTCCGGTTTGCCCGCCCAGCGCGGCGGCGTTGCTCGCCGTCTCATACCGCCATTCGCCCGTGGCATCCGGCATGAAGCGCACACGGTAAACGCCCCCGCCGTCGTAAAACCCGGGCACATTCACCGTGCGATTCTGAAGCGTGAATCGCGCCGCGATCGTTACGTCCACAAACGGATTGCCGTCTGCGGGTCCCGCGAACGCCGCCTCGAACGTCCCCCACTGCTCGACGTCATCGTGGCGTTTTCCTTCTTCCCCTCGGGTGTTCGACCGCGCCGCCATCGCCGGGTACACTCCCGCCGCCGCCCCAGCGCCCAACTTCAGTAGCTCTCGTCGATTCATTGCGTCCATCCACGCGATTTCAAAATTTTCCACCGCCTCGCTTCCAGGCAGCCGTACCCGCTGGCCGCACATTCTTAGCAGCGGCGCGGAATGCGTGTCAATCGCTCGGCCGCGTGAGCCGGAACGCGTAGAATGCAGGCGCGCCGCGCCGCGTCACGCCGCGCCGTAGCCCGTCGCCGCCTACGTGATCGCCACAAAAAAATGTAAACCCGCGTTTCCATTTTAAAAGCCACCAACGAACCTTCGATAACGCAGCAACAGCCGAGACCCCTCAAATGGCAAAAACGCGCCGCCGGAATCCCCGATCTGGCTGGACCCTACCCATGTGATAAATTTCGTTGTGGAGATGGCAGGAGACGGGTACGATGCGCGCGAGCGGCAAGAAGTCCCAAACGGAAATCCCGGTTGGGTGTAAAGCGTGCCCATACGGTTCAGCAAAATAGAAATGCCAGTCCTTAGACCGTGGACGTGACCGCGATCACTTCCACGAGGAGGCGTCGCATGCAAATCTCCCAGTTCCATGCTCGCCGCCTTTCGATTCTTGGCCTAGCTGCCTTCCTGACGGTCGCTGCGCCGGGCATTTCTTTGCGGGCGCAGCAGGCTGCGCCTCAGCACAGGCCACCCGCGGCGGCGCGGCCTGCTCGTCCAGCAGCTCATCCGGCGACGCCGGCTGCGCAGCAAACGCCGAAACTCAAGGGCATTTGGGAACCGATAAACTATCCCGACGATCTCAGTTTTGAAGACGTCTTCTTCGCGAACGACCAGGTCGGGTGGATTGCGGGTAAGGGGCCGGGCGGATTCATCCTGCACACCGCCGACGGAGGCGCGCATTGGGACCTCCAACTTGGCGACCCGCACTCGGATACTCCCGAAGTGACCAACCTGTACTTTCTGGATGCGACGCACGGTTGGGCGATCCAGGACGACAACCTCATACGAACCACGGACGGAATGACCTGGGAAACCATCGGGCCTTTTGTGGCGCATGTTCCGCTTCACAAATTTCAGTTTACCTCGGCTCAAGACGGCATCATGCTCGGCGGCTATGCCACCGAGGCCACAAGCATATATGCGACGCACGATGGGGGGCGGAGTTGGAAACCGGTGTATCAATGCGCGGCAACAATCCAAGTGAACGGTCTGACCGAGAATAAGGGTTGCTACCTGTCTGACTTGTATTTTGTATCTTCGCGGGTTGGGTATGCGACGGGAGGAGGCTATAACGATCATTGGGCCGCGATCGCAAAAACCACCGATGGCGGAGAAAGTTGGAAGGTTATTTTCGCCAGCAACGATGTGGATCGCATCGGGAACGTATTCTTCACGGACGAGAATAATGGCGTTGTTCGTCTTGGCAGCGGGCAAGTTTTAATCACCGCCGACGGCGGACAAAACTGGCGCGGCGCTACCGGAGCCGTCCAGAGCAACCTCTGGAGCGAACTGAGATTTGCCGATCCCGAGGTCGGCTGGTCATGCGAGCTTGGAGGGAACGCCGGCCGCTGCAGTTACACAGTTGACGGCGGGAAAGATTGGATATCACGCGACTTTGCTTTCCCCGCTAGCGGCCAGGTATTCAGCATCCCGCGGCCGGACTGCATCTGTGTCGTTGGCATCCACGGCATGATCTACCGCTACCGCGAGGTGCCAGCCGACTATACGGCCAAGGGCATCTTGGACGCTCCGCTTATGCCAGCCTACGGCGGAGTGTTGCGGCAAAATATGGATGAAATGAAGGGCCAGATCGCCGCGTTGCAGGCCAAATTGGGGGCCGCAGGCAGCGCAGCCGTTCAGCCAGTGGTGCCGGATGCCGCGCCGACTCGCGGCGGGGGCCCTTCGTTCAGTCTGGCTTCCTACAATCAGAACGCGGCAACAGGGCCGGCCGATCCCGATCCCAATCCTCAGGGTTTCGTGCAGGACGTATCAGACGCATCGGACGTTGCGCCGAGTTCTTTCGTGCAGAATTGCTGCGCCACGCAGGTGCAAAGCATGCAGACATCCTTCACCTCTGCCGTGCAGCAGGTACCGACGTTCAATAGCCAATTTCGCGTATTGAATCTGCTGTCGGTGGCCATCAATATGCTTTCCGATCTGACCAACCGCGCCAAGCAGATATCGACGGCCTTCGCCGCGCTCAAGCAGGCGCCCAACCTGCAAGCCGCGCTGGCCGCCCTGGGCAATCTTTCCACTCAGGTGGACGGCACCGCCCAAGCCATCGACTCCCAATTTCAGAGTCTGGGAGCGGGGCAAGCGTCCGGGACGCCGGGAGGGGGATTTATTGGCAATCAGGTAGTCCCGGCGGCGCCCAGTACGCCCGGAACCGCGCCCGCCAATGGCCGGCCACCGCAGCCGTAGCCGAGCGCTAACGGAAATCAAAATGGGAACCCGGGCAACAAAAACGGACGGCCGAGCGGCAGCAGCACGGGGAGTCAATTAAAGATCGCAGTAAAAAAGAAGCCACCTTTTTAGTTTGGGACCAGCATCAGGAACGGGTCGAACTCGGTGGCACTCTATTAGTGTTGGCTGAACTATTCGCATGAGGCGCCGGCAGTGGGGCGATTCGATGCGGCGAGCTACCGTGGAAACATTCGTCGCTCTCTTGCGCGCCGTCAATGTCGCCGGCCATCAAATGGTTGCCATGGCCGATCTCCGCGACCTCGTGACCAGGCAGAAGTTTGCCGATGTCCGATCCTTGCTGCAGAGCGGCAACCTCGTGTTTCGGTGCGCCGACCCAAAAGATCGCCGCACCGCCGCGGACATCGAGCGTTTGCTTGAAGCCGCGGCCGAAAAGCGTTTCGGGTTTCGCACGGATTTTTTCGTGCGCACCGCCGCGGAATTGGCTGCAATCATCGCCAGGAACCCATTTCGCAAGGAAGCCGAGCGTGATCCGGCCCACCTTGTCGCGATGTTCTTGAAAAACGCGCTTGCGCCAAAGCACGTAACGGCGCTCGAAGAAGCAATCGTGGGACCCGAGAGCTTTCGCGTGCAGGGCAGGCTAGCGTACATCGTCTATCCCGACGGCATCGGCAAGTCGAAACTCACAACCGCGCTGATCGATCGAAAATTGGAAACGCGCGGAACCGCCCGCAATTGGAACACGGTGCTGAAACTCGCAGCGATGTGTGAGGATTGACCCCCGCGCCACTCCGCCTGCCGCGGCGATTTTTCAATTTCCGTCCGCCCGATCTCGAAAATGATCTAGACTCTGAGGCCGCAAAGCAGCCGGTATCGAGCTTGCAGATAAAGGAGCTCCCGTGAAAAGAAAATCGACTTTCGCCGCATCGCTGATGCTCGCAGTACTCGCCTCGCTCGCGCTCGCTCCCGCGCGCGGTTCAAGCGCCGACCAGAACGCCGATCACTGGGTGGGCACATGGGCCACGTCCCCGCTTCTGGCAGGCGCCCAAGGCCCCAACGGCGCTCACCCGCCGGAATATAAAGATGCCACTTTGCGGCAAATCGTCCACGTCTCCATCGGCGGCCCGTCGATTCGCGTCCGGTTCTCAAATACTTTCGGCGCCACGCCGCTGGTCATCTCTTCGGCGCACGTGGCCGTGTCCGCGGGAGCCGGCGCGATTCGCCCCGATAGCGACAAAGCCCTCACGTTCAACGGTCAGACGTCCGTCACCATCCCGGCCGGAGCGCCCGCGTATTCCGATCCTCTCGATTTCAATCTAGCTCCGTTATCGGATCTCGCGATCACGATTCATGTGGACGCCGCGCCGCAAGCCATCACCACGCACCAGGGTTCAAGCGCCACGTCCTATCTGCAATCGGGCGACGCCGTTTCCTCCGCCGACTTGTCTTCGGCCATGCACATTCCGCACTGGTATTTTCTCGAAGGCGTTGATGTGAAATCGCCGCGCGCCGCCGGCGCCGTCGTGACGTTCGGCGATTCGATCACCGATGGCGCGTTCTCGAAGCAGGACGCCAACTCCCGCTGGCCCGACGACCTGGCGCGCCGCCTGGCGGCCAACAAAAAAACCTCCGGCGTCGGCGTCTTGAACGAAGGCATCGGCGGCAACCGCCTGCTGCATGACATCGCCGGCCCAAACGCCCTGGCGCGTTTCGATCGCGACGTTTTGGCGCAGAGCGGCGTGCGCTGGCTGGTCGTGCTCGAGGGCATCAACGACATCGGCTACATCACCACGGCCGCGGCTCGCAACGAACAGCCTCCCACGTCGCAAGACCTGATCGCCGCGTATCAGCAGATTATTTTGCGCGCCCACGCCCACCACATCCGCGTTTACGGTTGCACGATCCTGCCGTTCGAGGGCGCGCACTATTACACGCCCCAGGGCGAAGTCGTCCGCCAGGCCGTCAACAAATGGATTCGCTCGAGCGGCGCGTTTGACGCCGTGATCGATCTCGATGCCGCCACGCGCGATGCGCAGGATCCCGCGCACCTCAAAGCCGGCGCCGATAGCGGCGATCATCTCCACCCCGGCGATGCCGGCTACAAAGTAATGGCCGACGCCATCGACCTGAAACTTTTCATGAAGTAAGGCGTCGAGTCATGAATGCTGAACCACATCAGGCGGCGATGCTCGCGGTGGCGCTGACGGAAGCGCGGGAAGGCTTGGCCGAAGGCGGCCTCCCCATCGGCGCGGCAATTTTTGACGCCGGCGGACACCTCGTCGCCGCCGGCCGCAATCGCCGCGTGCAGGATGGCGATCCTTCCATGCACGCCGAAACCGATGCGTTCCGCCGCGCGGGCCGCCAGCGCAGCTATCGCTCTCTCGTGATGGTCACGACGCTCGCGCCCTGCTGGTATTGCAGCGGCCTCGTCCGCCAATTCGGCTTCGGCAAATTGATCGTCGGCGAGAGCCGCAATTTCCGCGGCGGCCTCGATTGGTTGCGGTCGAACGGCGTCGCCGTCGTCGATCTCGATTCCGCCGAATGCGCCTCGCTGCTGGCGAATTACATCCGCGAAAATCCCGCCGTGTGGCACGAAGATATCGGGCAAGAGTGACGCATCAGGCCGTTTTCTGTTTTCGCGCTCGGTCCCAGGTCTGCGCTCAGAATTGCAGCGCGAGCGACAATTGGAACTCGCGCGGGCTTCCGATTGTTTTCGTGACTAAGCCCAAGCCGCCTGGGCAGTTGTAAAACGAGCCGTTGGTGGGACCGGCGCCGGAGCAGGTGTTGGGCACTGCCGGCTGCCCCAGTAGCGGCTCGCTATCGTAAAACTCGTTTTGAGTGACGTTGTCGATCGGAATGTCGAAGCTGGGCGTGTTGGTTATGTTGTAGACGTCCAGGCTGAAGCGCAATCCGAGCCGTTCATTGATCTTCGTGTCTTTCACCACTGAGATATCCGCGTTCCGTTGCCACGATTGCCGGAAAACGTTTCGCAGCCCGGTCGAGACGAAGTTGGTCTCGAACGTGTCGCCCGCCGGAATGGCCCCGTTCAGCGCCCCGGGCGCCAGCGTTTGCACCGTGAAGCACGCCGCATTCAGCGCGGGCGCATTTGGATTCGCCCCCGATGCCCCGGTGACCGCGCCTGCGGCCGTGCAATTGTTCGCCAGTGGCACGATCGGGTTGGTGATTCCGTTGGCCGTGCCGTAAAAAATGCTGCCGACCGCGCCGGTGTAGTCGATCACGCTGTACGGCTGCCCGCTTTGGATCGTGATGATGCCGTCCAGCGCCCACCCATCGGCCAGCACCCCCCTCAGCGACGCTTCCGGGAAGTAACTGTGCAGCTCGTATCGGAAATCGAAGTTGAGCACGTGCGTGCGGTCGAAATCCGATAAACCGTACGCGCTGCCCAAATTCTGCGGGTTATTGCCGTTGTAAAACAATCCCAGCGCGCTCTGATCGTCCATCGAGCGCGAAAGCGTATACGAGACGCCCGCTTGCAGGCCATGGCTCATGCGCTTTTCGATGTGCACTTGCAACGCGTTGTACACCGAGATACCGGCCGCCGTGTACGAGAGCGATTCACCCGCGTAGCCGATGTACGGCACGCGCAAGTCCGTATTGCCGCCCTCAAAGGTTCCAAGCATCGGTCCCTGTCCGTTCGGGAGGTTTATCGGAGAGCAGGTAAAGGTGTCAGCGCAGCCTGGAGCCCCACTCACCACCGTGTAGCCGTAGGTGTAGTCCTGTCCGTGAATCGGGTTCGTCGGCGTGGCGATGCCGGGCTGATTGAACGGGATCGGCACCACCTCATGCCGTCCGAGAGCGTTCACGTATCCGATGTCGATCGCCAGATCGCTGCGCGGCTGCCACTGCACGTCAAACGTGCTGGCGATGCTGTAAGGCAGCTTGTTGGTGGAATTGTAGTCAGTCAGCGAGTACGGCTGCGCGAAATCGTTCGCGATCTCGTCCATGTTCGGCAAAAAGTTGACGATGGTCGCCGGATTTCCGGACGGAGTCGCTTCCTTCGTCGGCCCCCACGGCGATGCGAACGAATAGCCCGCGCCCGGGTCGCAGATCGGCGGGAATGATTCCGGAATCTGCGGGCACGATTGCGTGGCTACGGCCGGCGGAGTTTGGTTCACGCCGAATGGTCCGCCGGTCGTGATTCCGGCCGTGTAGCCCGGCGAAAGATACGCAAATAGTTCGCCGCGGTCGTAATACATTCCCGAACCGATACGCAGCACCAGCTTGTTGTCGAATTTCTTCGGACTCCAGGCCGCGCCGATGCGCGGCGCGAAGCCCCATTGCCGGCCTGTGAGCGTCGTATTGCTGGTGCCCGGCGTTGGAAATTGTTTGTTGTTTCCCGCGACCACCAGGCCGGTTTCAGGATTGCCCGCCGAATTGGTGTTGAACGCATCGGTGCCGACATTGAAGGAGTAGTCCGCGGGATTGAAATTGTAGATGTGGCCGTATTTTTCCGTCAGCCCGCCGTCCCAATCCCAGCGCAGTCCCAGCGTCACGCTCAGATTGCTGCGAACTTGAAATTTATCCTCGATGTATTCGCCCGACTGATTTGCGCGGTAGTAGCGGCTGGCATTGCCCACCAGCAGAGTCGTCGCGTTGAAACTATCGCCCGGAATCGGCGTCACCACGCCTTGAAGGAAACTCGCGAAGGTCGGGAACGCGATCATGCCGATATTGGTTCGATTGTCGATCGTATTGAGCTGCGTATACGAGAAGCTCCCGCCGAACGTGATCGTGTGCTTGCCCAGAATCCAAATCGCGTTGGCCGACGGCATAAAGCGATTCTGCGCCACTCCGGTCAAATCTCCCTGCGATGACGCCGTCGCCCCGAAATTCATGGACTGCAGATACGCCAGATCGGATTCATCGCCCAGCGTGTCCACAACGCTCAGCCCCGGGAAATAGGCCGCGCCAAAGTCGTTGATCGTGGCCGCCGCCGTCGTCGTGCCGGGTACGAGTTGCTGCACGTAGGTCGCCAGCGACTGCGTCGTGAACGGCTGGCTCGCGTTGCTGTAGGTCTTCTCCCGAACGAAACCGAAAATTTCCGTGACGCTCAGATTCGGTTTGATCAGTTGCGTGTTGTTCACCGAAAAAGTTTGGCTGCCCGCGTGGAGGTGCTGCGTAAATCCCGCGAAGCTCGAATAGGCGTAGGGCGAAACGCTCGGATCGTCCTGGTAGTAATACTTCAGCGCCACCGTGTGCGTGGGGCTCGGGTCCCAGTCGAGGTCGCCCACAGCCTGGCGAGCCATGAAATACGCCGTGCCCGGAACCAACGCATTTTCCGGAAATTCCGTCGATGGCGTATTTCCGTTCGCCGAAGGAACCAGGTACTGGCCATTCGGCAGCTTGTAATTCAGCAGCGCGTACGCGATCGGGTTGATGTTGCCGGTGTTTAGCGTGTTCGCCTCGCAAGCCGTCGTCTGGCAGACCGTTGAGCTGACGCCGTTGTCGAACTCATCGTTGGCAATCGCGGCCAGCGCCGCGGGGCTGCGATCGTTCGTCAAGCCGATGGGAACTGTTGTGCGCGAAAGGCCGATCTCCTGATCGGCGTCTTTTAGATTCTGGTAGCTGATAAACGCAAAAACTTTATTCTTCACGATCGGCCCGCCGAGCGTCCCGCCCTCGACGTAGCGGTTCAGCCCCGGCACCTTTTGCGCCGCGGAAAGATTCGGGTCCGCGTTGAAAAAAAACGGCGCGGCGTTCAGCCAGTTGTTTTCGCCGTGGAAGTACGCGCTTCCGTGAATGTCGTTCGTGCCCGAACTCGTGCTCATATCGATGTGCGCGCCGCTGTTGGAGCCTTCCTGCGCGTCATACATCGATGCGTTCACGCGCACCTCGTCCAGCGTTTCCGGCGGCGGCGTCGGCAGCGCCTCTCCAATAGCCAGATAGATCGAAGCCGTGCTCTGGATCGGCATCGCGCTGATGTTGGTGGTCTGGCTTACGCCCGTGTTGTTCACCACGCGCGCCGAACCCACCATGCTCGTGCTTTTGCCATTGAACAGATTGCTGCCGTCCACGCCGTTCAGATTGAAGCTGTTGCTCGTATCGCGCTGTCCATTGGCCCAGATCGGCGCGTTGCCCAAGCCCGCATTCGCGCCGCTTCCGCCGGAAAGCTCGGCGTTCACGCCCGGCGTCAGGACGGCGACCTGCGTAAAGCTCCCGGTCTGCGACGGAATCGCCGTGAGCTGGCTGGTATCCAGCACGTATCCATTCGTCGTATCCACGGAATTGATCAGCGGCGTCACGCTGACCGTCACCGTCGTGCCCACTTCGCCCACCTGCAGCGTCGCGTTCACCGTCACCGTGCGATTGGCCTGCACCAGAATCGATGGAATGCTCAGCGTCTGAAATCCGGCCAGCTTAAATGTCAGCGTGTAAGTTCCCAGCGGCAAGTTCACAAAGTTGTAGACGCCCGTGCCGTCCGCGACCGTGGTGCGGTCCAGTTTCGTCTGGTCGCCCACCGCCTCCACCGCGGTTTTCGGCGCAGCCGCGCCCGAGCTGTCCACCACCTCGCCTTCGATGCTGCCCAGCGTCTGCTGCGCCCGCGCCGCCGGCGCCAGCCCGAATGTCATGGAAATAAAAACGGATGAACAGAGCAGCGACAGTACTCCGCGCGTCAATTTCATAGGACAATGCCTCCGCATAAGAAAATCGTTATGCAAACACCCCATTTCCCCCGGTGCGATTGATCGAAGCAGGTTAGAAGATTTCGCCGCCGATGTTTAGCGCATTCTTTCTATCGCAAACATCGATTATTTGCCGTGAGCACGCGCGCCACGCAGTTTTCTAAACGATTTCTAACGACGCCTGCCGCTTCTAAGACGGCCCGCCGCCCGCGCCGGGCGCCGTTCCCGCGCTGCGCCGCGCCATGAAATACCACGCCATCCCCGCCGCCAAAACCGCCAGATAAACGTACGGCAATCTCCCGTAAGGCCCTTCCGGCACGGGATATAGGTTCCCCGCCATCGCCAGAATCATCGCCGCGAACGCCAGCCACGGCACGATCTGCGCCCCGGCCCAATGCACGCCTCGATCGCGCAGATACCGCGGCACGGCCACGCACACCAGCGCATACGCCACAATAAATCCGTAAGTCGCAAGCGATCCCATCCAGCCGTACACATCAAGCCCGCTCGCATGCCGCATCGCCAGCAGCGCCACCGGCAGCATCGTCGCCGCGCCCGTCACCAGCACCGCGCGCACCGGCGTCTCCTTGCTCGCGTGCGTCGCGCGCAGCCCGCCGTGCACCAGCCCGTTGTGCGACATCAGCAGCAGCACGCGCGCCGCAGCCGTGATGCATGCCAGCGTTCCCGCGAACATGCTCACCATCGCGCCCACGTCGATCAGCGTCCCAAACATCGGCACGCCGCCCAACCGCGCCAGCACGTGCATCGGCGCGTCGTTCGTTCCCAAATCGCCGCCGACCGCGTGAAATCCCAGCACCTCCGTGTACGCGCACAGCGTGAAGAAAACCCCCGCGATGATCGCGCTTTGAATCACCGCGCGCGGAATCGTGCGCAGCGGATTGCGCGCCTCGGCTCCCAGCGTCGTCGCGCTCTCGAATCCCACAAAACTAAAGAGCGCCAGCACCAGTCCCAGCCGCAGCCCGCTCCCGCTCATTCCGCGCAATTGAAATTGCGCCATGTCCGCGTGCGCGCCGTGCCGCCCCAGCACCAGCGCGATCACCGTCAGAATCACCAGCAGCGAAGCCGCCTCAAACCACAGCATCAGCCGCGCCGAAATCTTCACGTCGCGCGCCGCGATCCACACCGAAATCCCCGTAACGATCAGCGTCAGCGCGACGGTGGAAATCGCGCGCCCGGAAGCGTCCTGCAGCAGCACGTTCGCGTAATAATAAAATCCCCCCGCCACGCTGGCCCCCGTCGCCACATAAGCCAGCAGCAGGCTCCACGCGGCCACCGCACCCAGCCACGGCGGCAAAATCATCGAAGCGTATGTATAAAGCGATCCCGGCGAAGCCGAATATCGCGCCAACCGGCTGATGCATACCGCCACCAGCAGCACCGCCACCGTCGCCAGCAAATACGCCAGCCACACTCCGTTCCCCGCCAGCGCGCAAACCAGCGGAATTGTGGCCGCCGGAGTTGTAGTCGGCGCGATCGTCGATACC